>Ga0315915_1003312_pt1 | contig 20450 bp, 13 predicted proteins | sample MpolbnodulesMG_FD_207738 | JGI IMG/M metagenome (GOLD analysis project Ga0315915, IMG submission 207738) | Medicago polymorpha root nodule microbial communities from Los Angeles, California, United States - branched nodules | ecosystem: Host-associated > Plants > Roots > Nodule | place: USA... | reverse complement strand
AAACAAAACATCTTTAAACCTGAAAGATTTTTATGATATCTACTAACTTTGAGATACTATTTAAGAAAAAATAATTCATGTATTTATAAATTCAATGATAATTAAATTTTATTATTTTATTATAAATTTAATGATTTAGAATATAAAATTCATTTTTAAATAACAAAACTTTATCGGTTTTACTAATTTTTTCAATATTTTTATTTTCTTTTGTATTTTTTTGTATTTTATAGTAGGGTTTAAAATTATATCATAATGATATTGTGAATCAAAAATAGAAAATAAATTATGCGTTCAATTTTAGATTATAATAAAATGGAAATGTAATACCACTTTTTTTTTTCACATTTTGTGTGTTAGATTTTCGTCGCTAAACTATTAAAAATATAAGTAGAAAATATTAAGGGAGGGAATCGTAAATTTTAACATAAGAATGTAGGGAAATTAAAGTAATTTAAAGCTTCTCTCATGAGAGTGAAGTGTATTTTTTTTAATATATTTTGCATAAGAGAAGAGCATAGTGTATATTTTGATATTTCAAGAGAGATGAATGTAATTTACTCTTAATATTTTTTTATATGTGTACTATTGATATTATTATTAGTGTTAAAAGAAAACCTTATTTATATTCCATTTTACATCAATACACAATTTTTTTATTAAAAATAAGCAATATTCATTCATTCAAATTGATAAAGTACATTGATATAATACAAATTTGCTAAAAGCAAAAATAATGAACCCGTGAACAACCTAGCAACATCTATGTTAATAACACAATAAGTACATGAGTATACAAATATGCTATATTCAAGTATTCGAAATACACATGTCTCCGGATTTGCAACGTTGACTTGACGACACCAAAGTCATTAATTAGATATGTACTGTATCAAAGTTGATATGATGATCTGAACGGAACAAACACTATTACAAGACTGTTACAAGACGGGAAATACAAACAACGTTGCACAAAGACAAATAACAAAACAATGTCGCAATAAGATGACAAAATCACAAAACAAAAACTAAATAGAAGTGAAAATCACTTATTTAAATAAAAAGGAAGGAGAACAACAATTTATAGGGGTGATTTGGGGTCAAAAATTCTAAACCTTCCCTATTTAATGGTTGAAGGAGAATAAACTAGAGTTATAGGTGATGACTCACAAAGGAGAGAGAGAGTGGACAACCAAAATTTATATCAAACACAATTTTTTTTTTTCATTTTTTAATACATATGCGTCTGCATTAAAATATGAGTTTTGTTAACGAGTGTCCTTTGAACACTTTTTAAGGATCATAAATTTAAAAATTACTATTCCTTTCAAAAGTCAAATATTACAAATTTTAATGCATTAAATATCCGTATTTCCATGAAAACTTACTATTATTAAATATCTTAAAGAGTGTATGAAGGCACTCTTTAAAAAAAATATTAGGCATGCCCTCAAAACCATAAATCATAAATCATGAAAACAATTAACAGCCTCTAAAAAAACGGTCAACCGAAGTTATAGATACAAATATCAGAAAGCAATAGCCCATTTTGTTATAAATTTTTTATTATTATAAAGTTCATTTTTTTAACCAAAAATTATAAAAATATCTTTATAAACATTTTTGAGAAATTCATCTTAGGTAGACCTCCCTCTACTTTTAGAAAAATAATCTCTACCATCTGAATTACAAAACTGACGGCTAACTCTAAAAACAAATTCGTATGGAATCCGAATAATAAATTAATGCCGAATTCTTACTTCTTAGGCTGTTTTGAAGTTGACTATGTATATATATGGATCAACCAAAAATCATGGGATGTTTTAATCTCCACGTTCATATTAACTCGTTGTATGTGGACCAATATCTTCACAATGGTTCAACTTGTTTGACACAATTTATTTGAGGAGGATTTAATAAGGAAGATTAATTTGAAATTTAATTATCGGGGGTTGTCTTTTTTATTTTATCCAAGAACATTTGAATCAGATGGTAAAAAAATCCTCTATAAAGTATTGTCCATAAAGTCTCTGCAATCATACATAAATGACCCGTAGTTAGAAATGAATAAGGCTAGAGAAAATTATGTAGTTAGAGCTGACCATTTTTGGATTAATTGATTGATATAAGATATACTACTAATAGATCGGAGTTATTTACACTTTGATTTTATAAAACGATTCTATAAACAAATACAGGAACTAATTAAAAGTTATTTAACATAGTGCAAATTGGCGTGATTTCTTGCAGGAGTATGGGTTTGGAGGTTAATGACACAGTCAATGTTTTGATTTGCAATAATTGAGACATTAGTTAGTATAAAAGATGTCATGGGTGATCGTATAAATTTGAAGAAAACAAAACACCTCCCAATATATTGGAAACTATCCTTTCCATCTTTTTTTATTTTATTATAGTCAAGTAGTCTCTTTCTTCTGTTGTATGTTGTATGATAAACTTACCGTAACAAGTTAAACAATATGGTTTTTTTGTTGATGCTTCTTGTGCTTATCGGGTTGGAGATAACGGGAACAGGTACGTATCTTATTCGAATTTCTTTTTCCATCCTTCAAATCTACTTTGAATTATGAAATCCGAAAAAAGTCAAGGGTGTTGAATGATATTTTTAACGTATTTTTGCGCTTTTTGAATTATATAATGTAAATTTATAGGACACACGAGAAACCAATAGGATTGAAAAATTGTTGTTGTTGTTAATTGTTATTGGGTTGAGTCTCCTTTAAGTTGCTTTTGGTGTTGGCCTTTATAGAAAAATTAAAATGATGTTTTATGTCCATATATAATACAAAAGATATATGCTTGTGGTCATATGTAAATCTTACAAAAGTTGTAGAGTTAGGTTATTTCATATATGAACTCACTATTTAACTCGGACCATTTTTTCCCATTTCCTTTAAGCAAAATAAGTCTACGAGGAGAGATAAAATCAATTAAAAACCTTCCAAGAATCCAATGTTTGAGTTTTTGATATTGGGGTGTGAGAAAACGTTTTAGGGTATAAACACAAACCGTTGAAATGAGGACAAGTTTATGATTTCGAATTATATATAGCAAGGGTTAAATTATATAATCTCAAACACATTAATAAGGAGTTCGGATTATATAATTCGAGCAAATGGTATTTTGTGAAGAAACGCGAGTGAAAAAACTAGTAGTCACAAGTTTCTTGCCAATACTACTTTGGGGTGCATAATAAATATAATCCGAGCAATTTTATTTTCCAAAATAAATATTAAATTTTACTCATTTTAGGAGATAAAAAAGATTTAACCAAACTTTTATAAGAAACAAAATCAAAATTATCAATTTTATAAAAACCACAAACATATTTGACTCATGTTATTATTGTCATCTAATGCAGAAGCACAATCAATTGGAGCATGTTATGGGCAAGTGGCAAACAACTTGCCTCCCGCTGCGTTTGTAATAAATATGTTCGAACAAAATATTATTTTTAAAATGAGAATATATAATCCTGATCAAGCAACTTTGGAAGCCTCAAGAGGATCTCTCTTATCTCTTGTCATTGGGGTTCCTAATGAAGATATTCAATCAATAGCCAATGATATTTCATCAGCTAATAATTGGGTCCAAAACAATATACTAAAATACTCTCAAGATGTTAAATTTAGGTACATTGTTGTTGGGAATGAAATAAATCCTAGTAATGACCCAACATCACAATTTGTTCTTCTTGCAATGCAGAACATTTATACAGCACTTGCATCTGCCAACTTGCAAAATCAAATTAAGATTTCAACCGCTATACATATGGGTTTGTTGGGAAGTTCATATCCTCCATCAGCAGGAGCATTTAGTGATTCCACAATTCCATATATTACTCCAATAGTTGCATTTCTTGTGAACACTGGGGCACCACTTCTTGCCAATGTGTATCCATACTTCTCTTATATTGGTGATCCACAAAACATTCCTCTTGACTTTGCTCTTTTTAAACAACAAGGAAACAATGCAGTTGGTTACCAAAACCTCTTTGATGCCCAGTTAGATTCAGTTTATGCCGCTCTCGAGAAAGTCGGCGGTTCTAGTGTGAAGATTGTAGTGTCTGAGAGTGGGTGGCCATCTGCAGGTGGAGATGTGGCAACAACTGAGAATGCTCTAACATACTATAGTAATCTGATTAATCATGCCAATAGTGGGAATGGAACTCCTCTTAGACCTGGTCAAGCTATTGAGACATACTTGTTTGCTATGTTTGACGAAAATCAGAAGCCTGGTGCAACAACTGAACAATATTTTGGTCTCTTTACTCCTACTGACACGTCACCTAAATATATTCTAAGTTTCAATCAAATAAATTGATGATTGAAAAAATGTATGTACCTAAATCTTGTTTATTTGAATAATTGTGTCATGTATGCACATGCTGGTTATGTTTCCATGTCTATATTGCATTGCTTACTTGTGTTATTCCCCTCTATCTCATTCACCATCAATAACATTTTCCTTCCAACACCACTCATAATTCTTAGCTTGAAATATCCTTTATCTCAAATAATTTCATATATTACTGATAAAAATTTCGTAACGTACAATTACATTCACTTAAACTGGAATATAATTTATTTCTCTTAGAGTTAAGCTTTTACATTCTTTTAGACCATCGTTTTATAACGATTGCAGAAAAATCTCAAATTGAGCTTTATGTAAGTGGAAAATGAGTTCGTGCAACGAAAATAATAATTGCAATAATGATAAATGTATACAAGTATATATACTAATTTAAATTTGTCCAGCCATTCTAAATATTTTAAATGAAGTTGTACATAACTAATAACAAGATCGAGAAAGCAAGAAGAATACAAGATAAATATCATTGACACCAAGAATCTGAAAGAAGAAACATAGTGATGTCAGATTTGGAGTCTTAAGGTAACATCTAAAGTTTAAAAAAATTCTGGAGAGCTACAGGAATATAATTATATGTCAAGATAATCTTATTGCTAAGGGGGGTGACTTGCTCTTCCTGATATCATTGGTGTGAAGTGTACCTGAAACAAGTTCACATATTTTTCTTTGTGTCACACTGACGATTGGTGTGGGGAGAGCAATCAAGGAAAGGAAGTTAACCCCAAATTTTATTATGCCTTATCAGATTATAGAAATAGCGGAGACAATGGCGTATTGGATTACGTTACCACATTTGTCGTCTTCAATTCATGTTTTCTTTAACATGTCACAACTAAGGAAGTATGTTTTGGATCCATCATAGGTGATTGAGCTGGGATACCATTCAATAAGAGAACTTGTCTTTTGAAGTACTGCTTGTGAAGATAGGGGATAGGAAAACCAAGAAATTAAGGAACAAGGAGATTATGTTGATCAAAGTAATTTGGAACCAGACAATGGGAGATGCGACTTGGGAATTGGAGAGCAAGATGTTAGATCAGTACCACACTTGTTTATCAATGTTTGATTTTCGAGGACTTGGGAATTGGAGAGCAAGATGTTAGATCAGTCCTCAACTTGTTTCTCTGTTTTTTGTTCGTTTTTTTGCTTCATCATTTTCTTCTTCACCATTGTTGCATCTTCACCTTTTTCCTTCCTGATTTCATGGCGTGTAACAACAATCAACAACAAAATTCCGATTCTGAATCTGAATATTTTGTTCATCTAAGTGAAGGTCCAAACTTTGTTGTAGTTTCACCGAAATTCAACGGTTCGAATTATCTTGCATGGAGTTGTTCTATGCAACGTGCTTTAGGTGCCAAGAACAAGCTCCCTTTCATCAATGGAACGCTTCCTGTACCTAACATTGATGATCTTAACTGTAATGCTTGGGAAAGGTGCAATCACCTCATTCATTGGTTGATTAATTCTGTTTCAGATTCCATTGCTCAAACTATTGTCTTTCATGATAATGCCTTTGATGTTTGGGAAGATCTCAAAGAACGTTTCTCTAAAGTTGATAGAATTTGCATTGCATCGTTGAGATCCTCCATCAACACTCTTAAGCAAGGTACAAAATCTGTATTGGATTACTTCACTGAAATGAGAGCTTTATGGGAGGAACTGCATTCACATAGACCCCTTCCAAATTGTCACTGTCATTTTCAGTGCAAATGTGATGTTGTAAGGGTTCCTAAAACCTATAGGACTGAGGATCAGATAATTCAGTTTCTTATTGGTCTCAATGAGCAATTTTCTGTTGTCAAGACTCATGTTCTTTTAATGGATCCTCTTCCTTCTTTGAATAAAGTGTTTTCGTTGGTTGTTCAAGAAGAGAGCAAGAATGCCTCTATTTCTATTACTCCTACTCTTGAGGATAACAATGTTTTGGTGAATGCTTATGATGCAAGAAAGTCTCAAGGGTGTGGTAAAGGTTCATATAACAAACCCCTACTAGATATTGTACTTTCTGCGACAAATACAATCATACTATTGATTTTTGTTATCAAAATCATGGATTCCCTAATGTGAATAAGTCAAATTCACAAGTTAATGCTACTTCTGGAGAAGCATCTGAAGTTAGCAATTCTTCTGGTGTATCTGGTTTGTCTCAAGAAAAGATGGATCAACTTGTAGCTTTGTTACAGCAGGCAAACTTGTTTTCCTCAACTGCCACCACTGCATCTAGCCCTGCTACCAATCACATTAGTGTTTCTCCTCAAGTTTCTTCCAGCTACACTGTTCCATCATCATCTTCTCCTCTTTCTGCAGGTATAATCAATTCCACTACTTGTTCTCCACTTTCTGATTCCTATTGGTTACTTGATTCTGGTGCTAATGAGCACATTTGTTGCAATTCTAAGTTGTTTAGTTCATTTTATCCTATTCCAGCTGTTCATGTTAATTTACCTAATGGTTCACATGTTATTGTTACTCTTGCTGGCAATATCATCTTTAGTTCTCAATTTTATCTTACAAATGTTTTTTACTCTCCTTCCTTTAAATTGAATCTCATGTCTGTAGCCAAAGTGTGTCAATCTTTAAACTGTTTTTTCAAATTTATGCCTAATCCATGCATCATACATGACTTAACATCCCTAAAGATGATTGGTTTGGCTAGTCAACTGGATGGATTATACAAGTTTCATGCTCTATCTGTTTCTCATAATAATGTTCCTTGTAGTTCAATTTCCAATTCTTGTAATATTTATGTTTCTTCTAATTCAAGTCATGTTATTCCTAATAAAGCCATTTGACACTTTAGACTTGGACATCTTTCTCATCAGAGATTGAATATGATGTTTTCTTTGTATTCAAATATTGTTTCTGATAATAAAAATTATGTATGTGACATATGTCATTTTGCTAATCAAAAGCATTTATCTTTTCCTGCTAGTGTATCTCATGCTTCCTCTAATTTTGAACTTTTGCTTCTTGATATTTGAGGGCCTTTATCCGTTACTTCTGTTCATGGTCACAAATATTTCCTCACTATTGTTGATGACCATAGTAGATTCTTATGGATCATTTTACTCAAAACTAAATTAGAAGTTTCTCATCATGTTAAATCCTTTATTACAATGATCCAAAATCAATTCCAGGTTACCCCCAAATGCATTTGATCTGACAATGGTCCTGAGTTTCTCATCCCTTCATTTTATGAGTCTCATGGTATTTTACATAAAAAATCTTGTGTTGAGACTCCCAAACAAAATGGTAGAGTTGAAAGAAAACATCAACACATTTTGAATGTTGGGAGAGCTCTTTTGTATCAGTCTAAACTTCCTGCATCTTATTGGTCTTATGCTATATTGCATGCTGTTTTTATTATCAATAGAATTCCAACTCCTTTACTTCAGGGTCAGTCACCTTATCATGTTCTTCATCAAAAATTACCTGACATTAATACTTTCAAAGTGTTTGGTTGTCTTTGTCATGCTTCTTCTCTTCAATCACATAGAACTAAACTTCAACCTAGAGTCAGAAAAACAATTTTCTTGGGTTACAAGTTAGGATTTAAAGGATATATTCTTCTTGATACTCACTCTAGGGAGATTTTTGTTTCTAGATATGTTGTCTTCCATGAAAATTTTCTACCTTATCCCAGCAATTATGAGTCAATCACCACTAACTGGGAGTACTTTTCTCCTATTGACAGCATTCCCACTGTTTCCATTGACCATGCACCTCATGTTTCTGTCATTGATGATGATGATTATTCACCCTCTTCTTCCATTACTAATAATTCTCCTTCACCTCCTACTTCACCTATTAACCCTTCACCTATAAATCCTTCACCTGACGTACCTCCTGATATTCATATTTCCCCTAGAAATAAAACTGCACCTGTTTACCTTTAGGATTATGTTTGCAGTCGTATTCATGTTTCCCCTTATCCTATATCCAATTATTTGTCTCATCAAAACTTATCTAACACTCATTCTCATTTTGTCATGTCTTTACATTCTCGCACTGAACCTACAACCTATGCTGAGGCAAGCAAGTATGAATGTTGGAATCAAGCTATGCAAGCTGAACTATCAACTCTTGAGACAACTGGTACATGGAAAATTGTTGACTTACCAGATCACATTAAGCCAATAGGCTGCAGATGGATATACAAAATCAAACATAATGCAGATGGCTCAGTTGAAAGATATAAAGTAAGATTGATTGCTAAGGGTTATACTCAAATTGAGGGTCTTGATTACTTTAACACAAACTCTCATGTTGCTAAGCTAACCACTATCATCTTGTTATTGCTTTGGCATCTATTCACAATTGGAATCTTCACCAATTAGATGTTAACAATGCCTTCCTTCATGGTGAATTACAAGAGGATGTTTACATGATGCTCCCTCCTAGTGTCACTTCCACCAAACCAAATCAAGTTTGTAAGCTCTTAAAATCATTATATGGTTTGAAGCAGGCTAGTAGGAAGTGGTATGAAAAACTCACATCTATTCTTATTCAACAAAACTACACTCATGCATCTGCAAATCACTCTCTCTTTACTAAACACACCGATACATATTTCACCATCCTTCTGGTTTATGTTGATGACATTATTTTAGCTGGAAACTCCCTCTCCGAGTTTCAACACATCAAATCCATTCTGCACTATTCTTTCAAGATTAAAGATTTGGGGCAGTTAAAATATTTTCTTGACCTTGAAGTTGCTCACTCCAAACAAGGCATTTCATTGTGTCAAAGGAAGTATGGCTTAGATCTATTGTCTGACTCTGGTACCATTAGTTCCAAACTTGTCTCTACACCTTCAGATCCATCCCTGAAACTTCATAATGATTCTTCTCCACCATATGAAGACATTCCTTCTTATAGAAGATTAATTGGCATGCTACTTTACCTTAATACTACCAGACCAGACATTACTTTCATCACACAACAATTGGGCCAGTTCCTTTCTAAACCAACACAAACTTATCATAATGCAGCTTTAAGGGTACTCAAGTATCTCAAGAGTTGTCCAGGAAAAGGATTATTCTTTCCTAGAAACTCTTCACTGCATTTACAAGGTTTCTCAGATGCTGATTGGGCCGGTTATGTTGATACCAGACATTCCATTTATGTTTAGTGTTTCTTCTTAGGTCACTCTTTGATTTCATGGAGAACAAAGAAGCAAATCAATGTTTCAATGTCCTCCTCTGAGGCTGAGTATCGTGCTCTAGCTTCATCCACTTGTGAGCTTCAATGGATTCTATACTTACTCAAAGATATCAACATTCAATGTTCTAAACTTCCCATTCTTTTCCGTGATAATCAAAGTGCCCTCCATATAGCTGCCAATCCTGTCTTTCACGAACATACGAAGCATTTGGAGATTGATTTCCACTTAGTGAGAGAAAAACTTCAAGCTGGAATTCTAAAGCTTCTCCATGCATCATCTCAAGATCAACTTGTTGATCTCTTCACCAAATCCTTGCTTCCTCAGCCTTTCACTACACTATTATCCAAGTTAGGGTTGCTGGATTTAAACCAACTTCTAACTTGTGGGGGGATATTACATGATAATACTAAGTAGGATAGCTTAGCTTAGTTTATCTTTAATATGCTGCAACGTTCCTATTGTAAGCTATTGTGTATGCTAAGCTCTCTATAAATAAGCTTGTATCCATTGAACTCATAAACAATAACAAACTATTTTTCATTTCTCATAATAGTAGTCAAGTGAATTTTCATGTACACAAGGATACAACAAGTCACAGTGTCATGTTTAGAATTGGACAAGGTGGTCTTTCAGCTGTAGGATATGTTGATTCATAATATGTTTGTGATATGGATGATATGAGGTCTCTAAAAAGATATGTCTATACTATTATAGGAGGATCTATTTGTTGGAAATCGATCAATCCAGAGTGGCCATGCATACAACTGAAGTAGAGTATTCATCGTTAATTGAGACTGCCAAAGAGGTCTTATGGCTTATAGGATTAATGAGGGAATTGGATGTTGAATAAGGTGGAGTTCAATAACATTGTGATATCACTCTAGTACCATACATATTGATGTGAGGTTTCACAAGATCAGAGAGATACTTGGACCACGACATATATTATTTGAAAATGTTCATACTTAAGAAAATGCAGATGATTTGTTGACCAAGTTAGTTTCCCACTAATAAGTTCAAGCACTACTTGAACTTATTACATGTTTCTCAATGTTAAGCAAGAGTTGTACCGCTAGTTGTTATGATGTGAACATTATGCAGTAAATCTTCATCAGGGTTTGATATTCTCAATGTCGAGTATGACTCATAGACAGTGTCAAGGGGGCAAACGGAAAGGGAGAGGAGCGAGTGGAACAAACTTTTCCCTCACCTTTTCGTTTGGACAAATTGTGTGTTTGACCAAACTATTTGATATAGGGTGGCAACTAGGGGTGCGAAGAGGGGATAGGCCCTCTAGCGTACTTGGCCGAACTGCATAAACAAACAATTATGTTCATTGTCTTGTAATTTAGTGTCTCCTTACTCTTTTGTTAATAATTTTAAAAGATGTAAAATCTATGGTGGGCAATCAAGTATATTTTTGTCAACATCAAAATCAATTTTGATGTTTTCCACCATGACATCAAACACAAAATAAAATATAAAGATGAAATTACATAATAAGCAAACAACATATGATATTCCATTTATTTAATTCATTTTTAAAATAGAAACATGGAAACAACATGCGTACACATGACACAATTATTTATTGTTAACTAAATTTAAATACATGTACTTTTGAGATAATCAATTAATTCAAATGAAACCTATTTGATATTTAGGTGATTTGTCAGGATTGAAGAGACCAAAATGTTGTTCGGTTTCTGCACTAGACTTTTGATTTTCTTCAAACATGGCAAACAAGTAAGCCTCGGTAGCTCCATATGGTCTCTTAGGAGTCCCATTTCCACTCTTGACATGATTAATCAAATTAGTATAATATGTAGCAGCATTGTCAGTTGTGGCCCTATCTCCTCCTGCAGATGGCCACCCACTCTCCGACACAACTATCTGCAAATTAGACCCCCCCACATTCTCAAGAGCAGCGTATATTGAATCTAACTGGGCATCAAATAGGTTTTGGTATCCATCTTCGTTGTTTCCTTGTTGATTAAAAAGAGCATAATCAAGAGGAATGGTTTGTATATTACCAATATAAGCGAAGTAAAGGTACACATTGGCAAAAAGTGGTGCCCCGTTGTTAACAAGAAAATTAACTATCGGAGTTATATATGGAATTGAAGAAGGAGGATAAGAACTAAATCTATGGTGCCCCGAAGTAAAGGTTTTAACTAATTATGTATCTAATGGAAGGACATTTGAACATCTTATAAAATAATTTATGTGTTTGGTGTTAAGCTTAGCATGTCATTCCGCTAAAAAGTTAATGAATCAAAAATCATATTTCATTCTATTTATATCAAAAGCTACTTAAAGGATTGAAAAAGTAGTCAAGGGAGACCATAATAATAGAAATCAAGATCAAACAAGATAGGTACCTGTTGTCTCCAACCCAATAAGCACAAGAATCAACAACAAGAAAATCATATTACTAACTTGTTATCCTAAGTGTATCAATCAACAAATGAAATGGATAATTTGTTTTCTACAAATTTATTTCTACAATGTGGTCGAACTCCTTTATAACAAATGTCTGGAATAAGGCAAGAGTCGAATCATTAATTTGTCATTAACTTTCAAGCCCATTTTCCTACAAGAAATCACACCAATATCTACTATGTAAAATACTAAACTTTTAATTAATTCTTTGTTTGAAGAATCATTTTAAGAATCCAAGTTTAAATTATTCTGATCTATTATATACTACTATATGTTGTATGTATTCCTTCATTATGCATGCAACATACCAGTTGAGATACTGGCATGATCGATTATATCTTTTATCAATTAAACCAAAATTTGAAGTTTTGTGGAATTAAGTTTCAGAGTAAAAATAATAATAATTAAGTTTCCAGTGCATGCCTATGGTTATACTTAACTAGTTATCTAGCTCGTGCAAAGATTTTATACATATTATTTCATGATATCGATCTTTAATATATTTAAATTAATTGTTTATTTGAATAAATCATTATTATTGTATACATTTTTATTAAATCAAATACTGTTAAATTTAGTTAATTAATAAGTAAATTGAAAAAAAAAACATTTTGAAATCGTGTTACTCCATATTAAAATCGTTTGTGGTCTTGTTTTTCTGGCATGGTTTTGAGTTTTTTCGACGTGGTTTGGTTATTTGTTTTTGGGTTAGTTTTACTCATTGCTTCTGTTGTGGTTATCTGCTTCTATTTGTGGTTCTCTGCTGCTTGGTATATTCCATTATGAGTATTCTATTCTTTACAAGTTCTTTTTTATTTGTGTATTTTACTATTGTCCTTGTTTGTTATAAAAAGAGTAATTGAATGGGTAAAATTATTTTTTATCATAACCATATAATGTAAAAAGTTAAAAGAAAAGATGTAGAGTATTGATAGAAGCTCTACTTAGCCCACATATAAAAAAAGAAAAAAGACAAAGATTTGGAAACATGTGATATGAATAATTTGAAGATCCTTCGATCAATAATTATGTTCCTCGATCGATCGATAGGTATGCAACTCAACATACTATAAGAAAAAAAAAATCAAAATCAAGACGGTCATTATTTATTGCAACTTTTTGAATGTTTTTATAAATATCCTCGTAAAAATTTATGAAATATTAAATTTAGCCATTAATATTAAAAAGACAAACATTAAATGAGGGTTAAAAAGTCTTTTACATAATATATTCTTAATAAAAAAAAAGTTCTTTATCGAATAATTTAACTTAATTCTTTATCAAATAATTTAACTTCAGTTGGCATGATTAAATAAACGATGAAATTAAACCATAAAGAATTTGCAGAGAGTAAATAAAGCGAGGAGAGAACAACATATATTTATAGTGGTTCACTATCAACCAATCGAGTCTACCCATAACAAAGTGATTTTTCCTTCCCTTGAGATGAACTTAATTCACTAACCAAGCATTCTTTGCTCTGTTTGTGAGTATTGATATGCTGCCTCTCTAGGATGAGTTTTCTTCAATAACCTCTCCAAGCCTTGTGAGTATTCTTCAACAGTCTCTCCAAACCTTATGAGTATTTTTCTTGAAGCCTCTCTAGACTAACATTACTAGAAATCGTTTCTATTTATCTCAACAAATCTTGGCCACTGCCTTGTTGAGAACCTGATTGTTTAATTGTCTCTCCAAACTCTCCTTTTGACAAAGATTGGTTGTCAATACTAGATAGAGTACATGAATGAGTTTGTACCTGAATGACACAACTTTCTTCAAGAGGATATTACAATACAATCCTATTATATCAGTTTTAAGTGTTCAACGACAACTTGATCGATTTACAACATGATATAATGACACACTTTTTGAGTGGATTCACAATTAAGCTCGAGATACATGTTCAAGGATTTTTTTTTTCTTCTTCAGACTTTGAATATATGAATTTTCCTTTTTCTTTCTTCCTTTCTTTCATGGGTGTTCCGTAGAACTATCTCATGATACCATACATCAGATGATATTTGATTGGACTTGATTTTCTTTTAGTTCTATAACATGATCATTGGTCCTTCGACATTTAGTCAACCAACTTGGGTCCTTCAACCACCTCTTCAATTTGAATAACTTAACTTTTATACCGATAAAAAAACTATCCATTGTGAAGGATATCCGGCCTATGCAAACTTGAATTGAGTTTCGCTACCATAAGAATGAAATAGTCTAGTTGGTTAGGACATTCAACTCAAATCTCATAAGAATGTAACTTGAGTTTCGCCACCAATGCGAAGACCTTGTTGGTGAACAATATGCAAATACCTCACCTCTGTCGACGTCATCTAAGTTTTGAGTCTTTCTCATACTCTAGGGAGCTTGAAATACAACTAATCTAGAAAAAAAAAATTATATATAAAGAGACCATTTTTGTCATTATTAAATAAAAAGTAAGAGACAATTTTTGTCTTTGATGCATACAATTAAAAATCGTTGTTGTTTGTCAGTATTGCATAGTACAATATTATTGTTACCAAGTACTTTTACTATCCGTTCTTTATTATCACAGACAATTCAATTTTTAGTTTCATTGAATAGCTGAGGTATTTGGTCTATATTGTAGAACGAATACATCAATTATTTAATGAACTTAAAAATGGAGGTGGTATTATATTTGTAATCTTTTGTTTCATATTGCCAAACAAATTGTTTGTATGCTTTACTTTTTAACGTAGCTTTTCTAGTAATTTGCTCTTATTTAAAATTAAAAAGCAGCCCCGCAAGCAAACGTCTCTAGACGAAAACTCGCTGCTCGCGGGAGACGGCCATAGTAGAGACATTTGAAAGAACAACATGTGAATACATGGCACAATTATACATAGTTAACTAGATTTAGATACATATATTTTTAAATAATCAATTTTTCATTTGAAACCTATTTCATATTTAAGATGACAGTAATGTTCCTTGTTGTATCCAACTCGATACCCGACTGTGCCGCATGGTATTTAGGTGATTTGTCAGGATTAAAGAGACCATAGTGTTGTTCAGTTGTTGCACCATTCTTCTGATTTTCATCAAACATGGCAAACAAGTAAGTTTCAATAGCACCGGGCCTCTTAGGAGTGCCATTCTTGACGTGATTTATCAAATTACGATAATATGTGGCAGCATTGTCAATTGAGGCACTATCCCCACCTTTAGACGGCCATCCACTCTCGGACACAACTATCTTCACATTAGAACCTCCAACTTTCTCAAGAGCAGCGTATAGTGAATCTAACATGGCATCAAAGATGTTGTTGTACCCAACTTCATTGTTTCCTTGTTGTTTAAAAAGAACATAGTCAAGAGAAACGCCTTGCTTATTACCGATATAAGCGAAGTACGGATACACATTGGCAAGCAGTGGTGCTCCATTGTTCTTTAGGAAGTTTATTATTGGTTGTAAATATTGTTTTGCTTGGTCAGTGAAAACACCATCATTGGGTGGATATGATGTACCAATCAAAGTCGTGTCAATTGCTGTTGAGACCTTGATTTGGCCTTGTAAATTGGCTGATGAAATTGCATTTTGAATGTTTTTCAAGGCAGGGAGAATGGACTGAGCCTCATTGTCAAGAGGGTGAATTTCATTTCCAACAGTGATGTACTTGATATTTATATCTTGAGCATAGGGTGTCACATATTTTTCGAGCCAATTTGTGGCTTCACTGGCATTGGTAAGAGAAGAAAGGGTTCCCTTGGCCACATCAAGGATCAATTCTATGTTGGAACCTCTAAGGGCTTGTAGGACTTCTTCATCTGGGTAGTATATACGCATTTTGCCAATGCCCTTTGATTTATATAAATCTACAACTTCTTGCTTTGATGGTAGATTGTTGCCATTCATTCCATAACAAACGCCTGTGGACTTATATAATGAACTAATTGTAAATCATTCCAATTTCTTTTAACAAAAGGCATAATAGCAGTTTTAACCCCTTAACTTTTTCAAAGTTGCGATTTTGGCCCCCTAAAAATATAAACTACAAAACCGCCCCCTAAGTTTTGCATCTGTGGCAGTTTTAGCCCCCAAGGTCAATTTTGACTCGGTCTACGCTGACATGGCACCCTAAGTGAGGTGTCACGTGTTATTTTTTTTATTTTATTTTTTTACCAAAAATTGGCCTTGGGGGCCAAAACTGATACAGTTGCAAAACTTAAGGGGCGGTTTTGTAGTTTTTTTTAGGGGGCCAAAATCACAACTTCGTAAAAGTTAGGGGACGAAAACTGCAATTAAGCCTTAACAAAAATATAATTTTTAGTTTGTTAGGGGAGAAATTTTTTGTTAGCAAATTAAACGCCAACCTCATTCTTCATACTCTATCAGTGTCATAACCCATTATACCATTAGGCTACACATTTAGAAATTTATGTCCTCTAAAAAAAGTCTTTTTTGTCAAGTAGTTTAATGGCTAAAAATTAACTTCTTAAGGTGAACAAATGGAGTGTCTGAGATTCAAACCTCCGACTCCTACATACATAATGCAAATGCTCATACGAACTGAGATAAGCTCATGAGGACTCAGCCGTACAGTTTGGTTTGGTGTTTTTATTTGAACAATTGAACTGCAACATAAGAGACTCAGACTCAGTCGTACCCAATACTCAGCATGATATGTTTCTTACTTATACATGCTGAATTTCTTATTTTGATATAATGCAACATGCTAATGCTAAAATTAGCAATTTGTACACGATATGTACTCTTAGTTTAATGTAATGCAACATTTGAATGGTAACTTGTGTAAGACAAATGGTAATGATTGAAAATTTCAAAAATGAATTAAGGATGTTTTAGTTTGGGGTGCAACTAGAAAAAATTCGAGAAATAATCGTTTCAACCTTAATTTATTTAAGTTACACATCACATTCTTGTTGGATAAGGCGTTGAATGTATGGTAAGACCCGACATAATAGAATTAGAAATGATAATATTAAAGAAAGAGTAGAAGTTGTACCTATTGTAGAAAAGGTGATGAACTCTTGACTTACGTGGTTTGAACATGTAAAATGGAGATTTGTAGATTCTATAAAAAGAAAAGTAGACCAAATAAATGATAGTTAAATCAATAAAGACAAGAGAAGATCTAAACAAAATATAATAATACTATTAAAAAAACTTAAATATTAACAAGTTGAGTATCTCATCACACTTAGTGGAATAAAACTTGATTATTGTTGTTAATCCTTGTAAACGAAGCCTTTCACACTTATGACGTAGGTATGTCTACAAAAAAATATAGAACATACATACATGTATAAGGGATTAATTATATTTGTAGTTCTTATAAAATTTGTTAAATTTCAAGTTTAGTCCTACATAAATTTTGTCCAATTTTAGTCTATTTTATTTTTAAAAGGACTATAGTATAGAGACTAAAACATTCATTTTTTTTTGCAAAATGATTTAAAATAGAGTTTAAAATTGGACGAAATTTATGTAAAAAGTGAACTCTTTTTTCTTTTTTGTTATTATAAATTTAAGAGGAGGGGTGATGCTCCTGTTTAAAGTACGAAATGCCGTAAGATTTGAAGATCACTTACAAAGATCTTTTTAGAGGAGATAACTTACGATCCCTCCCATGCCATAATTTCATAGGTAAAGACATTAGTCTTTACTTATAAATAATTTCATAAGTAAAGTCATATTTAACCCTATAAATAATTTATTCAAAGTATGGATGAATACAATAATAACGAGCAAGAATGATAAAGCTGTCATTGGCTAAAATTTATTTTTTGTCGATTGATTTGGTTCCTTAAGCTTAATTATAAAAGAAATAATTTTATGACTATGAGCGCAAAATATTTCACCTAAAATTACAACTGAAATATATGTTTCCTCTCAAAAGAAAAAAAACTAAAAAATATATTTAGCCATCCCAATAAAAAAAACTACACTAGCACTCTCACTGCATCTTCTTTTCATAAAGTTATGCTAAAAATTAATAATTTATTATTTTGACAATCAAAATAATAGATTTTTTTAGGGGAAAAAAATAATTGGTTTCTTAAAAAAAAAGGTATTATTTAAGAGTATATTTAAGTTATTTTTTTCTCCTACAAAAATATGATAACAGGAATAACTTAAATTTTTTTTTTTTGAGGGAGGAATAACTTAAATATAAAATATGCAAAAAAAAATAGTATATTTAATTTTGCACTTTATTTCTATTTATTTATTTCAATCTAACATTGGTTCAAACCTTGATCCTCGTGAACTTAGTTCAATTGTTATAGACAATGCATAAAATATGCAAGGTCCGGGGTTCAAACTCCGACCACCACAAAAAAAGAATCTAACCTTGGTTCTATCCAAACCAACCCAGATCTCCATCCAAACCCAATAAAAAAAACACTAAAATCATTGTGGGTTTCAAAAACCATTTCTATTTTCTTTGGTTTTGGGATTTGGGGTTTTTGAATTTGTGATAATTTTGGGTTTTTTTCTGGTATTTTTATCCTTAGTAAAACTCTCTCTGTTGACATTGATACAATAGACTCTAGTAGCCTTTTAATTTAACATATTACTGATGAATAACAAAAGTAGTAATTCAAACTAATAAAATGCAATACAAAAAGTATACAATAATATTGGGAGAGAAATCTTGACCTGTAAATTGTAGTCCAATGGATAGCAGTATACCAACAAGCAGAAAAATGATAGACATGATCGATGGAAGAGTTTCTCTAAGAATGTATTGCTTGATAAATTATACTAAAATATAAACCAAGTATGCAACTCTGAATCTGTGATACCTTTTTATTCCAACTTCTAGTCCATAGTTATAATAATTAAAAGAACCAACACCACTGGCTTTGTATTGACTACAGGGTGGTCTTCTAATCAAGAAGACTTTTAGCCCCGTCAACCACTCAAAGGAAATTAAGGCTATGCTGGGTTTTCGAATATGAATTTTAAACCCCGTCAACTTCTAGTAATATGAATTTTCCATTTTGCCGGCAGTTTTATAATTTTCTAATTATTGGATTTGGTTGATTCCACCGCACATGTTTTATGCCATATTTCCCATTTTGCCCCTCACTAATTTTTTTTAATTATTTTCTAATTTTTATATTTTTAAACTTTTCTAATTTTTATGTTTTTAACTATTTTTCAATTTTTTTTCCCAAATCCAGTTGCTTCTACATTGCCGTTGTGGGAGATTAAGGTATCGTTTGACCCGGCTTTTTTTCAACTTCTCTACATTTTTAAGGAGAAGTTAGGTCAAACACAATATCAATTTTCTTTTTTTGTTACAGTAATGCATATAATTTTTTTAGCGTTGCTTGGTTGAGTGCTACCTCACTGATTTTTTTTAACTCTTTTTCAATTTTTATATTTTTAAAAACTTTTAACTATTTTCCTATTTTTTTTATTTTTAACTATTTTTGAATTTTTTTTCTCCCAAATTCAATTGCTTCTACACTGCCGTTGTGGGAGATTAAGATACCGTTTGACCCGTTTTTTTTTTCAACTTCTCTACATTTTTAAGGAGAAGTTATGCCAAATACAATATCAATTAAGTACTTACTAAAAAAGGTACTTTTTTTAATGTATAAAATTGAATGGAATGAGCTTTGCCCAAAAGTTGTTGAATGCTACTTCAAAAAACTACTTCTCGACAATTTATTTCACAAGCATCTCTCTTCAATTCACGTTGGGAACCTTTTCTTTTATTTTTAAATATTATACTTCAATATGTTTTTTCTTTCATTTAATTTTTTTTTAACCGTTCCATTTAATTTTATTACCTTTTTTTCAAAGGAATTTTATTATCTTTTTATCACTTATATATTTAATTTCAATATCATTTAATCATCACAACCTCACAAATATTTTTATTCACGCCGTCATTTAATGATATCAAATATTTTTATTTTCTTTCTTCAACCTCGCAAATATATACACACACATTAGCATTTAGAGTATTATTTTATGTGTGTCTGTTTTTTTGTTATGCTAATGCGTATAATTTTTTTTGGCATTGCATAATGCGTATGATTATTTTTATAAAATTTTGATTTTAATTAAAAGTAAAATTGTAGATGTCTTTTCTTCAAAAAAAGGTATAGATGCCTAAAAAAATTATACTCATATGTATGTATGTGTATGTGTCTATATATATATATATATATTGCACCTTTATATTGTAACAAACTATGCATATCTTTTTCTTATTCAAAAAAAACTAAACATATATGTTTCCATGACACCAATAATGTAACAAATATAATATCATATAATATAAATTCTTATCTTTTTGAAAGACACCAAAAATTTGATATTCTTATAACGAAATTTGTTATAGAGTATAATTGAAATAGAAAAAACCAACTATTTTGATATTATTTATGTTATTATTTCAGACTCCTTAAATTGTTTCTCCTATTCAAATATTTAACAAGTCAT
>Ga0315915_1003309_pt1 | contig 20467 bp, 7 predicted proteins | sample MpolbnodulesMG_FD_207738 | JGI IMG/M metagenome (GOLD analysis project Ga0315915, IMG submission 207738) | Medicago polymorpha root nodule microbial communities from Los Angeles, California, United States - branched nodules | ecosystem: Host-associated > Plants > Roots > Nodule | place: USA... | reverse complement strand
GATTTACTATGGAACTTGGTCTAGTTCATTTGTCTTGTCTATGATTTGCAGCACAGTTTTGAATGCCTATCACTTTCTCAGAAAGTATGATTTCATCACTATTAGGAACAAAAATGAAATTCATCTCCAAATTCATTTGTCTTGTCTTGTGCTTATATTTTATTTGTTTCTTTGTGTAGGTTTCTTCGTTTCCAATTAGAAGCATTCTTTGGACATGTACTAATAAGAGTTGCAACTCTTGGAAGCACAATGCAGCTTCAAGAAGTAGCAGTTGAAGGGATAATAAACTTCTGCAGACAACCAACATTCATCGCTGAAGTTTATGCAAACTATGATTGCAATCCGTTATGCCAAAACATATTCGAAGAAGTTGGAAGATTGTTATGCAAGCATTCATTTGCATTAACTGGTCACTTAACAAGTTTACACATTCAAGCCTTTGAAGGACTATTGATAATGATTCACAACATTGCCGATAACATTGACAAAATTGATGACAGAACACCTTTAGGTTCTTACACAACTCAATTGATTGAGTATAAACCTTTTTGGGAGGAAAAAGAAAAAGATGATGACTTAGAAGCTTGGGTTGAACATGTTCGAATCACGAAAGTGCAAAAGAAGAAATTACTTATAGCCGCGAATCATTTCAATAGAGATAATAAAAAGGGTTTAGAGTACTTGAAGCATGCTAAGTTAATATCTGATCCTCCTGATCCGAAGTCATATGCTTACTTCTTCCGGTTCACGCCTGGTCTAGACAAAAAGGCGCTCGGCGAATATCTTGGTGACCCTGATAGTTTTTACCTAGAAGTTCTTAGGGAGTTTACAGAAACTTTTCATTTTAATGGTATGGTTCTTGACACTGCATTGAGATTTTTTCTTGAAAGTTTTTGGTTGCCAGGCGAGTCGCAAAAGATTGAGCGTGTGTTAGACGCGTTTTCCAATAGATTCTTTGATCAACAATCGTCAGATTTATTTGCAAGCAAGGACACTGTTCTTATTTTGTGCTACTCACTTATTATGCTTAACACTGATCATCACAATGCACAAGTCAAGAAGAAAATGACAGAAGAGGAATTCATCAAAAACAATAGAACAATCAATGCAGGACAAGATTTACCAAGAGAGTATCTTTCTGAACTTTTCCAATCTATTACAAACAATGCAATTGTAATGAAGCAAACTGAATTGTCATTAGACATGACCCAAAGCAAGTGGATTCAGCTTATAAACCAGTCGAAAGTAATGCAAAGTTTCGTACAATGTGAATTTGATCGTAGAATGTGTAGAGATATGTTTGCCTGCATTGCCGGTCCATCGGTAGCCGCTCTTTCGTCTTTCTTTGAGCATGCAGATGAAGAGGAACTTATGCATGAGTGCATTGAAGGGTTATTTTCGGTTGCGAGAATCGCACAATATGGATTAGAAGATACACTTGATGAACTCATAACATCATTTTGCAAATTTACAACACTGCTAAATCCTTATGCTTCGACAGAAGAGACAATGTTTACATTTAGTCATGATATGAAACCAAGACTAGCTACAGTTGCTGTTTTCACCTTAGCGAACGATTTCCGAGACTCAATTCGAGGAGGGTGGAAGAACATAGTAGATTGCTTGTTGAAACTCAAAAGGCTAAGGTTGCTACCTCCATCCACCATCGACTTTGATGCGCCAACGAACGCACCAACAACGTCCGAATCATCAGGTGTCGTCTCTGATGATCATAAATCCGGAACTCATCATCGGTTTCCTAGCGTCATGACTCGTTTGTCGCTTCTTTCGCAAGAAAACTCAGAAGATGGTTTGACACTTGGTAGTGAATTTGAACAAAATCTCAAAATGATAAAACTGTGTAGAATTGGTAGCATCTTTGGAAGTAGTTCAAACATTCCAAAAGAATGTTTACAAAACCTTGGAAGATCTTTGATATTTGCAGCTGCTGGAAAAGGCCAAAAGTTTAGCACACCGGTCGAGGAAGAAGAAACCGTTGGATTTTGTTGGGATTTAATCACTGCATTATCAGTAGCCAATGTTCATAGATTCCATATATTTTGGCCAAACTTCCATGAATATCTCCTAACAGTTGCTCAATTTCCAATGTTCTCACCAATCCCTTTTGCAGAAAAAGCACTTTTAGCCCTTCTCAAGGTATGTCTCAAACTCTTTTCAACACCAAGAGAAGACAAACTAGCCGAGGAGCTTATTTTCAAATCCATAACATTAATGTGGAAACTCGATAAAGAAATAGTCGACATGTGTTGCGAGATTATAGCGCAATTGATGAGCAAAATAGTCATCCAATACCCTGCTAATTTGCAGACTCAAGTCGGATGGAAATCGGTATTGAATTTGTTATCAGTTGCATGGAGACATCCCGAAACTTATGACCTCGCAATCGAGGCATTGATATCTTTATTCTCTGATACCACTAATGTAACACGAACAAATTACGCATATCTCATTGATTGCGCATTCGGTTGTTTCTTAGCGAAAAACAGTCCAATAGAGAAGAAAAAGAAGATATTAGATCTTTTAGCTGATTCGACAAACTTGTTGGTTCAATGGCATAGAACACAATATACAGATCCAGGTAGTAATGTCAGTGTAGTAAGCAACACAAGTAGTTCATCAGCTGAAGACAATTTTCGAGGTCCTTCTAGTACAAACTATAACATGAATTTGTTTGTAAAACTTGGTGAAGCATTTAGAAGAACAAGTTTATCAAGACAAGAAGAGATAAGAAACCATGCAGTTTATTCACTTCACAAAAGTTTCAACTTAGCTGAAGAAATGCTATATACATCATCAAATTGTATAAGCTATTTCAACCTTGTGATATTTGCTATGGTTGATGAGTTACATGAGAAGATGTTGGAATATTCAAGAAGAGATAATGCTGAGAGGGAAATGAGAAGTATGGAAGGGACATTGAAACTTGCTATGGAATTATTGTCAGCTATGTATTTGCAATCTTTGAGACAAATTGCTGAGAGTCCTGGATTTAGGGCATTTTGGTTAGGAGTATTGAGAAGAATGGATACATGTATGAAAGCTGAGTTAGGACATTATGGTCCATCATCTTTGAGTGAAATTATTCCTGATTTGTTGAAAAAGATTATAACACAAATGAAAGATGAAGGAATTTTGGAGCCAAAAGAAGATGATGATATGTGGGAGATTACTTATATTCAGATTCAATGGATTTGTCCTCCTCTTAAGGATGAGTTATTTCCATTGTAGTCACATGACATAAAATGTACAAGACATTTGATTTAGTACTATTTTTTAGTCATTTTTAACATCATTTAAGTTACTCCCATTATTCACAGTAATTTTGATGGAAATGTTGGTATTATTTTAATTTCTCCAATATGAAGAGTAATATGAAATCATTTACTTCTTTTATGGATTGTAACATTTATGGGAATGAACATGTTTTGCTGAACTTTTTTCCTGTGAGGAAGGATGCTGACTCGTTTAGCTATTTGAATAGTTCATCCATGTTGTTTATAAAAATTATCGACCTATCTTGGTTAGACTTTTCATATGACACAGATTGTCAGATCATTTAGTAAAATGAATTTGGAAACCTCACAATTTATGATGTCAACTAACCTTGGGTTAGTCAGGTTACACAATTTCTGTTCATGGTTTACTGCCTTTATTTTATAGGTTCATGAAGGCCCCTTGAGTTTATTAAGGGCGATAGGTTTGGAAGAAAATTTAAGCGTACAAATTCATTTTAATTTGTCCAATTTAGTTAGCTACTGTACCAACAAATTTAAGAGAGAAGAAATTTTTTATCAATTTATAAAACTTGACAAATTCCACAATTTTTTATACGAGACATGATACACACTAGGACGGGTGTTGTTGCGTGTGTGCAACCGGAGCGTGAACCACTATATGTTCAGCTGTTAAAGTTGCTCAATGAAATGGGGGTTGAGCTTGGTAGTAAAGTGGGATACTCGGTTGCTTTCGAAAGTTGTTGCACTAAAAACCATTGATTAAATACATGACTGACGATATGCTAGAGTTTTTTGGAGGACATGAAGACATCCGACATACTAGAATTTTGCGATTTTTTGATAATGCTCCCGTCATCGATATTGAGGAGAGTTTCCACCCAGTTGACATATATTATATCACAGGAACTGTTAATAATTACATATATGCTGCTATCACCACTACTATCGAGGTCTATCAATCAAAACATGTGGGCGACATATTGGTTTTTCTATGCGACCAAGAGCAGATTGAGCACAATATCTATTGAAGAATAGACTTAAAAGCTGGGAAGTGGAAATGGAGAGGTTGTAATATGTCCTCTTCATTCCAACCTCCCTAGTGTTCTACTAGGGAGGGCATATACAAAAAATAAACAAAAAAATGTTTGATTTACCTTATAATTTATTGTCAATACAATTGATTATGAAATCCACTAATTTAAAATTAGAAAAATATATATCCAGTAATTTAGTGGAGTGAAAAAATATAAACAAAAAAATGTGTTCAACAATACAAATAAATACACACGAAAATAAACATATTAAGAAACTCAAAACGGAACCGTTGATTTCATATTAAGATAATTTTAGCTTCAACCAAAATAATACTAAAGAATTCAATTATTTAAATGTTAGGAATTAAAAGAGATTTAGTGTTTAAGGAGGTTGAATGTTATTTTCTAACGAAATGAGATGATTGACTCTGATCAACTAACAAATATTAAGCTTTATAAATTTCAATTTGAAATTAATAATAGTATAAGACTAGTCTAACGTTTTATATTAGTTTAAAGAACCAAGAGCACTGAGAATGTTTTCAGGGGCGTAGCCCTTTATATATAAGGGGTAGCCTTGGCTACCCCAAAAATTATATTATTCTTGAATTAGTTTCTTTATCTTGCTACCTCAAATAATAAATATTGAGCTACCCCAAACAAGTTTAGTTGTCGAAAATTAGCATAAATAAGAAAGTAAAAAATTACTGCATGATTGATAGATTTATATATAATAGTTTGGTATTTTCAGTCGCAATGACAACTATAGAGAAAACTTTTTTAACAATTAAAATTATCAAGACAGTAGTCATAAACATATTAAATGGACAATGAGTTTCTTGCAAATAATCTAATTGTTTACATTGGGGAAGACATTATCATTCTACTTTGTAAACAATCAATTATGGATAAAATTGACTTCTTAAAACGCATTTTGTCCAACTTTTTTAAATAGCTATTGTCAATTTTTATCATTTGTTGATGCTTTAAGTTAATTTTAATGTATTGGTTAATTTTAATATTATTTTGTTTTTAGTCTCTACAACACTTGCGATTTTTAAGTTAATTTTCTAAAATTTTGTTTAATTTTAGTCCTTAATTTTTGTTATAGAGATTAAATCCAAGACTAAAAACACTTTTTATGTAAAAAATTTAAAAAATCGAGATAAAAATTGAATAAATTTTGTTTAAGAGCTAAACCTAAAAAATTATAATTTATAGGACTAAATTATTTTTTTATCCTTAAATTTAATATATTGATTTTTATTTTATTTTATATTTATAGTTGGCGCCTGCGTAAATTTTTTGCTAGCTTCGTCGTTGAATGTTTTATAAGGGGAGTTTAAGATTTAATGGTACCTTGTTTTCCAAAATTATTTCTTGCATAATGTTGTTTAAGACTTTTCATATGTGGTTATAGTTTGTTAATAAAATAATACAATTTTACAAAATTTAAACAATTATTTATAAAATAAAATAAAATCGATTATTTGATGGATGATAGATACATAATAAATAAATGTAATATTATTTTAAATTCACAATCATTTTGTATTTCTGACATATATAATATTTATTCACATATGACAAGCATGAGTCAAATAATCATATTTAATACATGAAATGAATATATATGAATTATATTGATGGTAAGTTCATGTAGTTGGTGTTGTTATTTCTGATTGCGGTGAGTAACTCCAAGAATTTTATTTATTGCATGAAGAATGAGAAAAATGTGTATATTTTGTCAAATATATTTAAGATTTGCGCATGTAGTTAATGTTTTTTTTTGTTCGAGGAAATGTAAGTTAGTGTTGTTGTTTTTTATCGAAATTCAGGACTCCAAGAGTCATGTATAATTAATGATGAGAAAGGAAAAAACAATTGCGTGTAATTTGTCTAATATTTAAAAATGATTTTTTTAATTTAAAATTAGTTATATATTAATTTTGCTTTAATCTTTTCAATTAAACATATATTTATATAGTTCGGTATATATCTAAAATGTTTTCTCTTGTTAAATACTTCAAAGGAGTGAAAATAATCCACAACAAAGTAAATATTTGAATGAGTAGCTTAATATTATATTAATACAAGTGTGCTATACAACTTGATTTGTGTACAACATATTCTAATAATCTAATGACTCTCAAAATATACAATCAATTCCTAGATTTATGGTGAGGGATTTTTCTTTGATTTATCTTGTATGGACAACCTTTTTTCGATCTTTTTTCAATAAAATTAATGGCATAAGATATCCTTTGCTTAAAATTGGTATCCTAATCTCTTATGAGTGTGAATAGATTCTACAGATTTGTATTCACAATTAATTTCTGACGCAGTCGGAAGCGTAGGTTAGCAAGCGCTAAACCTAGATTGAAAAGAAATGTTTGCAAGCGACAAACTTGTGAAAATAGGGTTCCGGAATCTACCAAAAATTGAGAAAAACTCTAAAATATTATTGAATGAATAAAAGTTGTCTCTTTGGCTACAACTTTTAAGCTTAAATAGGGAAATAACAAAACCCTAATGGGCCGAAAAATGACAAACTGAAACAAAAACTGAAAATTACTAAAATTAGGCTAAAATAAAAAATATTAATAAATTATTAAGAAAACCCTCCTACATCAGTCTCCTCCACCTTTGAAGAACTTGACCTCAAGTTCTCATTATAATAAAAAAAAAAACTTCCATACATGTTGGCTCTTCCAATAAACAGGAGAACAACCTCCAGGATCCCATTGTTTGAAGTTTATGTAACCTATGATACATGAGAAATAGTAATCTCCACTAAGTTTTAAATTAAGAAGCAGGTTCATTAAGATAGCCATTGCATCATGATTATTCTCATTAATAACATGGAACCAGCCTCCTTTTTGTACATATTTGTATAAATTCATAAGGTAACAACAAACAAATTTTTAGTGAATGTCTTGATGATTTTTATGCTATTTCTTCTCTCACTTGAACGAGTTAGGACATTATGGTCCATCATCTTTGTGTGAAATTATTCCTGATTTGTTGAAAAAGATTATAACACAAATTAAGGAATTTTGGAGCCTAAAGAAGATGATGACATGTGGGAGATTACTTATATTCAGATTCAATGGATCTGTCCTCCTCTTAAGGATGAGTTATTTCCATTGTAAATATATATCTTTGATTTTGTTCCTTAATACAAAAAATAAAATTCATTTACTACCTCACCGAAATTATTCAATTTTAATCCCTGAGTTTCTTATGAAAAGATTATTTTCTATACTCCTTTCCATGATTAGATACAGTTGACATCAATTCTTCTGAGGACCAAAGTAGTGACTAATATTTCTTTGGAAGACTTAAAGAACGAGAATGAGAAATGATATTTGAACATCCATTTTTTAACAACTATTGTGACAACCCTCTCTCTCATACTCATTATACTTTTATTCTCTCTTTTCCTTTTTCTCTCTATTGTTATTGTCCAATAAAATGAGAGGAAAAAAGGTTGTCACTAAAAATTGTTGAAAATTGGATGTCAAAATATCATTCCTCAAAAAAAAACTACTTTTAGTCATCAAATTTGGTTACTCCATCAAATGACAATAATATCTTCTATACATATGCCATATTTCTTACTTCATTTTTAACAATGCCTGGTACAATCCCTCAAAAAAAAACAATGCCTGGTACAAAAAAATAATGTAACTTGTGTTTAACTTTCAAAGTAAAATTTAGTATGTAACCAAAAAAGAAGTAAAATTTAGTCTTTTTTTTTTTGTTACTGTACAAAAAATATTCAATCTTTCTAAATGTCAAAATGATAGTTGGAATTAGCACATCTAGAGAGCAATAATTGAAAATTCAACAAATGACTAGATTATCATACACTCAGCATTAAGCTTCTAGTTATACAACTTGAATACAAAGATGAAAGCTTATATTCAGCTGAATAGGGTTAATGAAATTTGTAGCAGCTTGTTACAATTGCACAACAATTTGCAGGTTAATATTACAAAGATATTATTACTATATATAATCAACTTCCACAGTCATAGAACACAAATGAGTTGACAACCTTCATACTTCTATGCAATCTTGCCTCCAAAACTGGTGCACTCTTTCAGAAATCATTACACTTTCCAAGATTATTTAATACCTAAGACAGAAAAAATGTAAAACACAAAAATCATTTTAAAATATCATGATAGAATCAAATACTTTTCACCATTTAAACTTGGCAGTAAAAATTGTCTACATAATCAAGGTTGTCAAACTCGAGAGTTTATGTAGACTCATGAAGGGTCCGTAGACTCAACTCATGAACTTGTAAGAGTCCATAAATGATAAAAAAAAAAAATAAAAAAAAAAGACTTAATAAAAACCCCTGTAAATGACACATATAATAGAACATCAATCAACAAACTCCTTAATAAAGATAAAGTCCTAATTCCTTTCTATACTACATAAAGCAAAAAAGGACCATTTCTAAAATTAATCATTTATATCAAAGAATGTTTAAGTGTTCATGCCTAAAAGAACAATTGGAAAAGGACCTAAAAAATTGTTGTTGCTTAAATCAAACTCATAAATATAAGGAAGTTTAGTAATTTGAGATGTGATTGTGCCAATGAAATTGTTGGAATTTGCATGGAAAAAAGCAATATAAGGAAGTTTATCAATAAAACCATTAAGGGTAGGAGCACTTAGTTGGAAACCATGGAAATCAATTGAGCTTAAAGCAATAGCAGAGTTGTTATCTGGTGGGTTATCACAGTAGAATCCTATATAGCTGCATGCATCAGAACCTACCCATGAATTTGTAACAGCTAATGCATCTGAAGTAATCAAGGACTTGCATTTTTTAATCACTGGATACACTACAACAAGTCTTTGGTCTGTAAATACCGAAGATTCTACTAGCCACCCTAACTTAGGAAGCAATATTTTCGCTCAACTACAGCATTTACAAAGTGCAACTAATCAGAATGAAACAAAGAGCCAAACAGAGCACGAAAAAATGAAGAGCAAAACAATAGCATCGCACAACAGAGCAAAACAGAAAAGAGGAACACAACAGACTGAACAGAGCATCGCAAACCAGACAAAAACAAAGTGGAGAGGTACACAAACCTGACATGCGAATACAACAGAAGATCAGAGAAATACAGCGCAACATACAGTTCAACTCGTCGGAGACTAACGCTGAAGATGACACACAGTAACAGCGTCACAAAGATGGAAGAGATGTACATAGAGACCAGAGAAGATAAAATGATTCACAGCCCTTAGAATTCAAGAATTGGTGATGCAGCACTGCGTTTCAGGCTTTTTCAAAAAAAAAAATCGAACTCAGGAACTCGCAACAGAATAGTGAGTTTATCCCGAGTCTGCCCACATTAGAAAGCAATTTTGTTTGTGAGTAAACTCATTTTGGGTAGCTGGACTTGTAAACTTGGCCGAGTCTATAAGTTGGCTCGCAAATATGATGACCATGATAAAATTACAAATACAGAGTATTTCTTTACTCATGAATTGCAATTCCGGGATGAAAAGAAGGAAGAGTTGTGTCAGTGAAAGCATAAAAGCAAAATGTCGCTAATGCATAAAAGGCCAATCAATTTGTGTAAAGAATACTTCACAAACTAGATTTTGTTTTTCTAACTTTGTAAAACCAAACAACTGAGGTAAGACGAGTAAGAAGGTTACAGTAATTGTGCTCTCTGAACACCATTTGTTGTGTTTCACCTTTCAGAAGAATAATTAACACATCATCGGTGTAAGTTAGATCATATTATCCAGCTTCTAGTGATAGATAATCACAATCTTGGTCTCTAGACATGTTTTGGAGGAAAAAATAGCCTCACCCACTCAAGGTTATTTGACATCGTAAATTGTGAATATTGAACCATCTCACAATGTTACAACACTTCCTTTAGAGGGAGAGCCTCTGTGTAGTAAGGTTGTTGCCTTGTGACCTAGAGATCACATATTCAAATCTAAGAAACAGCCTCCCCACTTCCAAGGTTAAGGCTGCATGCATCTACCCTCTAGACCCCACACCTATTTCAATAGCTTTCTTTTCATTAGAGCAAAGTTTGAAGCAAATTATATGTGTTGATGCCTAATGTTCTTCCATTAACATATTTAGTCAGAAAAATCTAATACATATGATCACTGTCTTCGTTTGAGATTTGCTAATACTGAGTTTTGTCCTGCTTCAATCCAGATACCGGGATAAGCATGAAAAGTCGATTTATTGTGCATTCCTTAAGTCTGTACTACACTCAAAAGTTCAAAAATTATTTCTTATCTTTATGTTTTTATACAAGCGAGGTTTCCAAATTCATTTCACCAAGTGATCCGACAATTCGTGCCATATGAAAAGTTTAACCAAGATAAGTCTATTAGGAAACCATCTACCCCATTGATAAGGAAAGCGTGGACAAGATAGAGAGGACTATGAATCGTCAAAACTAGAAATAGTCTCGAGAACAATAATCAAATCAAATTCAAGCCAAGGCTGCTTAAATTAAACTCAAACAATATGAAGTGAATCCTATAATCAACCCTTCATTGGGAATTGATCTTATCCGGTACAAAACACACAAAAAAACATGTATATTGAACACCTTGAGAAATTAACTCAATCCAAGATAAGTTCCAAGAAGCTCTTCATCCAGAAATACTCACACATGTGGTAATACTCTTTTTCTAGTTAACATACAGATACATGCTCGAAGTCAAAGGAGAAATTCAAAATTCAATAATAGTCTTTGATTCATATTCTAAATAACATTGTAGCACTAAACAAATTTGGATAAATAAATATCTGCATCGTATAATCAAATCACAAGAAATACAACATGCAATTACAACAAAACTTAATACTTAATGAAACAGTAACCAACAAACACACCTACCTACATTATTCACTGAGATTATCAGCAGAAGTGTCTGTGTCCTCATCATCACCATCACCATCATCTACTGCTTCCTGTATTTTCGATATTTCAGCCTGAGCCCTATCCAAAATCTGCTTCTTCTGCAACTCCAATTCCCTATTAAAATCCAACCTCACCTTCTCCAACTCCATCATCTGTTGCCTTTTAGTATTCTCAATCTTCTCATATATATTCCCAAATTTCTGAATCGAATCAGCCAAAATCCTATACGAAGCCTCCTCCTCTTCCCTATCGACCTCATCCTCATCACCATCAAAATCCTCATCCTCATCATCATCATCCTCAGAACTCTCAGACTCACCAGGACTATCCCTCATCTCATCAAAACCATTCGACCTATTCAAATAAACCCTCGTATTCATAAACACATACTCCCCCGAATCAACCCCACAAGCAAGTCCATACTCTTGTCTCGCACTCGACGACATCAACATATCCATCTTCTTGAAAAATGGCCATTTACAAGAACTTAAACCCAAACCCATTTCATCCATTCTACTCTTCTCTTTCTTATATCTCCTCTTCACCTTATCCAATACACTCCTACACTGTGCCACATTCCTTTCAACTTTCAACTCCTCAGAAACTTTCTCAGCAACTTCATGCCATTCCTCTGATCTCAAACTATTCCTCCCAATTTGAAGAAACTTCTCACCCCATATCTCTAACAACACAAACGTCGCGTGTTCTGTCCATTCCTCCGACCCAGAGGAATGGACAGAACTAGAACTACCACCTCGATTAAAGTTCGAAAATTTACCACTGCCCCGTGGCAACAATTCATAATTCGACACAGAACCACCACCAAAACCGCCACTTCGCATTTTTCTCTTTTTTCTAACAAACCCATCATTTTCTTCAAAATTTCCAACATACCCATTTCCAATTCCGTCTTCATCTATGTTATAATCATCGAATTCTTCGGGTTCATCGTCTTCGAAATCTTCTTCGCGATCGTTGTAGCGTTGATATTGTAAGTTACGAATTGGGTGTTTCTGACGAAGATTAGGGTTTTTGCGTCGTAAAGGATACCCTTTTGGTGGGTATCTTGAATCGTCTTCCATGTCGTCCATTGAATTGAAGAAAAATTGGGGATTTTTGTGACGAGATTTTTCTGATTTGAAGCAAAAAATTTGAATTTTTTTGGTTAGGGTTTTGTGTTTTTGTTCAATTTGGGGAAAAGTTTCGTTTTTTTTGTTTGTTTGGTTTTTTTAGATTCTTGTTCTTTCTAATGTAAGTAAGTGTTTCGGTTTTAAAGAGAGAAAGACTCTTGTGATTTTACATATGCACCCCTTCTTGATTTAAATTTTTTGAATTTTATAAAAGTTTCTTTCATAAGAAATTAGAGTTTTGTAACATATTAAAATGAATTTCCTTAAAAAAACATAAAATGAAATTAGACATGAATGTTTGAAACTTTCAAAAGTTTAAGATAAAAGTAATGAATATTAACGGAAAAAAAACATAAAAATAGTAAAAATTTGAAACTATAAATCATATTTTGAGTTTATTTGTGTGTATGCGTGTGTCTGTTAGCTAATGCTCATCGCATATGTATATCATCATGTATTTGATATGATGGTTGAGTAATGATTATTAACGAGTTGTATTTTATTGACAAGTTAGACTATCCACAATGCAACACCTCGTTTGAGTGTTTAAACGGATTCCGACAGTATACATCACTCGTTTCATAATTAATATACAATAAGCACCTAATTATTTTATGGAGAATGATAACCAGTGCCTTTGAGGCATTGGTTAAAGTACTAAAATAAATAACTTTGCAACAAAAGTTGTGTAATTATTTACTAAAACAAAGTAAAAACTTACATTTTCAAGACAAAATTTCCACTAATAGATTCTTTAACCATTACCCTTAGGGTATTGGTTAGCAAGACCTTATTTTATTTGTGTGGTGTTGTGTGTATGCATGTTAGCCAAGGTTCATCATATATGTATATCGTCGTGTAATTGATATGATGGTTGAGTAATAATTATTAATGAGTTGTATTTTACATGTTACATAGTTTTTGTTTGTTTTTATATAAACTTGAATATTGGTGTCCTATATTTGCATTTACATTTTAGTTACTTTACGCTTATTGTGAAACAAAAAAAATTATGGATCAAGTTGTTTGGAAGATTTACGAGATTGTCTTTTGAGTCATTTAATTGACTTTCTACACAGATAAGATAGGTATTTCTTTCTACATAGATAAGATAGGTATTTTTTAGGTTACAAGGAAAGATAAAGTTCTACACTTTTTTTGTAGCTTTTTGCTTTCCCACGAGCATAAAGAATCATTCTTCACACAATAAATTTGATTTTTTGAAATTTATCTATTTAAAACATGACAAATTCAATTAAAATAAAATATATATTTTTTTGAAAAAGTTGAGTGTAATTAATAAAAATTTATAATAGTGTTGAACGTCTAAATTAAGATGCATTTTTTTAATCAATTGTATAAAAATTGTTAAATTTTTTATTATTTAAATCAAATCTACATTTTGTTTTGAAGGGTTAAGTGAAATCTACATAATTTTTGAAGTAAGACATGCCATTGTACAAGTTACTTTTAGAAAAATTCTCCTATTTACTAAATAAATAATATTCAGGATGTTTAATAGTCCCCAGAAATTAACAAAATCATGTAATAAGTAGATTGTACCAAAAATAATATTATAAAAAATGCATTTTAGTAAAACTCTTTCAATGCACGGGTTATATACCTAGTTTTACTTATGGTACTCTCGCATTCATGGTTGCATCAATGATTTTTTTGCATCATCATCACTTTATTAAAATGAAGATGGCAGCATAACTGGTTGCATTGTGTATGAAAATAAAAATGACTTAAAATGTTTGTATCCATAAACACGAGTACCTGGTAATGCGAAACTCATCCTTGTGGTAAATTTAAATTATATTTCACTGTTGATCTCCAACATTTAGCATGTTCAGTTCAATAAAACTTAACATTGAAAAAAATACTGCACCCTTTTGAAAATTATTTAATTACAAAACTCTGTAAAATAATATGATAAAAATGTTTAATCAATCAACAGAAAAATAACACAAATTTTATCATATGATCAATCTTCTTAACATAAGATTAATCTTACTTATGGTGTTATTGTATTCATGGTTGCATTGATGATTCTTTTTGCTTCTTTACCTTGTTAGATTTCCTAAATGGTTTTATAAAGATCATTAAATATAAAAATAATTACATTTTGACTTAAATGTAATTTTGGTACTCCTATTTTAACTCAATCGAAATTCTAGTTCTCATATTTCTACAACCACCATTATAGTCCCTCTATTTTACATTTTTGGGTTTTTTTTTAGTCCCCATCAATTTTAGTTATTTCTCACTCTCATTAATGATGTGGAAGTGACATGGTATGTGTGCGTTGGCCTATTCATTTTAGTTACTACTTACATGTTACATAGTTTTTGTTTGTTTTTATATAAAGTTGAATATTGGTGTCCTATATTTGCATTTACATTTTAGTTACTTTACACTTATTGTGAAACAAAAAAAAAAATATGGATCAGGTGGTTTAGAAGATTTAGGAGATTCTCTTTTTTTGAGTTATTTAATTGACTTTCCACACGAATAAGATAAGTATTTTTTGGATTATAAGGAAAGATAAAATTCTACACTTTTATTTTTGTAGCTTTCTGCTTTCCCACACTATAAATTTGATTTTTTTTGAAATTTATCTATTTAAAACATGACAAATTCAATTAAAATAAAATAAATTAGTATTTTTCTTTGGAAAAAGTTGAGTGTAATTAATAAAAATTTATAATAGTGTGGATCGTATAAATTAAGATGCATTTTGTTAATCAATTGTATAAAAATTGTTAAATTTTTTATTATTTAAATCAAATACACATTTTTTTAAGGGTTAAGTGAAATCTACATAATTTTTGAAGTATGACATGCCATTGTACAAGTTACTTTTAGAAAATTCTCCTATTTACTAAATAAATAATATTCAGGATGTTTAATAGTCCTCAAAAATTAACAAAATCATGTAATAAGTGGATTGTACCAAAAATAATATTATAAAAAGTGCATTTTAATAAAACTCTTTCAATGTAAGGGTTATATACCTAGTTTTACTTATGTTATTCTCGCATTTATGGTTGCATCAATGATTCTTTTTGCATCATCATCACTTTATTAAAATGAAGATGGCAGCATAACTGGTTGCATTGCATTGTGTATGAAAATAAAAAAGACTTAAATGTTTGAATCCATACACACGAGTACCTAGTAATGTGAAACTCATCCTTCTGACAAATTTAAATTATACTCCACTGTTGATCTCCAACATTTAGCGTGTTCGGTTCAATAAAACTTAACATTGAAAAATTATTGCACCCTTTTGAAAATTATTTAATTCCAAAATCTGTAAAATAATATGATAAAAATGTTTAGTCTGTCAATAGAAAAATAACACAAATCTTATCATATGACCGATCTTCTCAACATAAGATTAATCTTACTTATGGTGTTATTGCATTCATGGTTGCATTGGTGATTTTTTTGCTTCTTTACCTTGTTAGATTGCCTAAACGATTTTATAAAGATCATTAAATAAAAAATAATTATATTTTGGCTTAAATACATCTTTGGTCCCCTATTTTAACTTAATCAAAATTCTAGTTCTCATATTTCTAAAACCATCATTTTAGTCCCCCTATATTGTATTTTTTGAGGTTTTTTTTATCCCCATCAATTTTAGTTATTTCTCACTCTCATTAATGATGTGGAAGTGACATGGTATGTGTGCGTTGGCTTATTCATTTTTCATGTCAATAATTAATTTTATATATAATAAAACGTAATTGATTTTCCTTAAAGAAAACCTAATTGATTAATTATTAAAAAAATAAATTAAATTATAAAAAGGATGAGAACTAGATTGGCGGAACCATGAACCCTAATATCTAAAAATGATTAATCAATTAGTTTTTATTGTGTATACAATTAATTATTTCAATTAATCACATGGAAAATGAATAAGCCAACACACACATGCCATGTCAGTGTCACATCATTAATGAGAGTGAGAAATCACTAAAATTGATGGAGGCGAAAAATACCCAAAAAAATGTAAAATACGGGGACCAAAATGGTGGTTTTAGAAATAGGGGGACTAGAATTTTGATGGAGGGGTGTTTGTTTCGTGCATTGCAAATTTATTCCAGGAATGTGACATTGGGAATCCTTGGTTTCCATGTTTGTTTCAAGTTTTCATAAATTATGCCTAGGTACATTTTATTTTTGGGAATAAAATTTACACATGGCTTTTCCACTTGTTATTCCCATGTTTAAGTAGGGGAATCTTTTTTTCTCATGGGAATAAGAGGTAGCCACTCATAACTTCTCACTCTCACACTATTTTAACTCTTTTATTTCTTGTTTTAAATTATAAATTAAATATATTTAAAAATATTCCTTTAAAACTGAATTAATTAGCAAACACTTTAATAAGATTAAGATTCCTAGGAATAATGTTTCAGGGAATGTTATTCTCAGGATTGTAGATTTAATCTTTGAAACAAACACATCCTAAGTTAAAATAGGACGACCAAATGTGCATTTAAGCCTTACATTTTCTCACTATATTTAAAAACAATTGACAATAAAATCTAGATTGTACATATCTGATTGCATTGTATATGAAAATTAAAACAAGTTAAAATGCTCATATAGCATAATTAAATTGGAGTTTGTGGGATGAATGAAAGGCAAATAGGCAACAAGTTGCATAATTAATTTCGTTGAGGTTTAGTTGGTGTTTTTAACTATGATTTTCTTTTCTTCAAGCGATTAATGTTGAGGGAGAAAATTTGTCCCTTAATTGTGTTTTCTCTAACTTCTCGAGTAGAGCATTATGTTCAATTTTTTTTATTTTGTTTTATTTAAATTAAGAAATGTATAAAAAAAAATAGATAAACGTAGATTGATAAAACATATAAAAAATATGAAATAAGCTTGTTTTTTTATTGGATGTGTTAATTACATTCTACAAATTGAGAATTATATTTATAGAGAAAAACTATGTCTATTAGTCAAACAACGTAGCCTATAGTGTTAAACCTCTACTGAACTAATTTCATCGGTAGTGCGTGAGTTTCCCTTTTTGAGAGGATCGTAGCGGCCGACATTCGTATATGACTTTACTCCGCCATGGCATGATTCGTTGACACAATCTTTGGTGAGCAGCTCCAACATGAACTTGTGTCTTCCTTCACCACTCTTTGCGGTTAATGGTGCTATAGACATGAAATGTGGCTTTTGTGCATCATTGTCCAGTACCACTTAGTCTTGACTTAGTCTGAGGATTTTATGACCCACATACACAATTAGTGGATGTACGGATTTAAAAGTTGAGGTGGAGAAAACTCGTCCTGAGGTGGATCCTTCCACTAGTGGACTAGGTGGAGGCAAATGGTGGCACAAGAATGATACAACTAAGGAGTTCTTGTGTGTTAAGCTATAGTTGAGAGCAGAAAAATCTTGAAGAGGACAGAGAAGCACATTTCAGGGGTTGAAGAAGGTATGGAACAACTTGTGGGATTCCTAAATGACCAAGGGTGATTGAAGGCAAGAAGATCTCCAGAAGGACATAAATTGATCAATCCAAAGGTTGAAGAGGTTATGGTGATAAGTTATGGAACTACTTAAAAGGCTCAGTGTATTTGGAGGCAAGTTCTTTAAGAAGGCAAAAGTTGTTCTGAGGTTCGAAGAGGTAAAGGTGGAATCTTGTAGGACTACAAAGTGTAGGTTGATAGTTGACATAAACATACTAAAAGTAAACATCCTAAAGTATACATTTTTTTTTGTGTTATATTTTGAAAATTAACTTTTAGGTTGTTTATGTCTTTAGTGACAACTTTTGCAAAAGATTATTTTGTTAAGTGCAATATTGTAAACCAATATCTAAAAATTGTATAATATACAAAAATCAACATATATTACTCTCCAAAATCAAAAGCTTATGGTCATCTTTATCATTATGTTCGAGATGGTGACATGATTAGCACGTGAAAAAAATATACAATTTGAGTTTTGAGGCATACATATTTGTTTTATCTTATTTTTGTCAAACTCAAATTGATCATGTCATTGTCTCAAACATTACCATTGGAATGTAATATAGGCCAAGTATGTATCTAGAGGAGGGGTGAATAGATACCCCGGTTAAAAATTCAGAGTTTTGGAAAAAAACTGCTTTCAAAACACAAAGTTATATTAAAGATAGTTTCTATATGGAAATTAATTTGTTTGATTGATATAATCAACAAATTATTTGAATTTCAAGTTAAGAATGATTAATACAACATAATTTCATTAGCTAATTTAATAAATCCTAATTACCAAACTTAATCAATTAAAGTGGAGGAAATTAAACAACAAATACAAAACTAATTCAATTTAATAATTTGTGACTTAGAGTCTAAGAACCCCTGTGAGAATGGTTGAATCTTTGTTGGATTCAACACTCAAATGGTTTCTATCAAATCTATGAGAAAATTGAGTTTTTGAAAAACAATTTCCATAAACCTAAATTGAATCAATTGATTAAGAAAATTAAAGTAGTTAAGATTTTAGATGAAGAACACAAAGATTTATAGTGGTTCATCAACATCGTCCTTGTTAGTAGGCTAATCCACTCTCAACGGAAATGTCATTTGAGTTTCTTCAATTTAAATGTTAACTATTTGATGAAATCTTATAACCAATTGTATAATTTTTTGAGCTGAAGCGATTCACCTTTGGATCCTTAAACTTTCAAGTGCTTTGGTTTAACCTTCTTGAACAAACAAAATGTTGGTCACATAAAATTACCCAAGATTTCACTAAGATGTTGATCTTGAGAACTTCCAATCTTAAACAATCAATTCCCTTTGATTATCACCGTTTTATGATACTTGTATGAACATTAAGTGAAAAAACCCCCAAATTCCTTATTGAAGGTAAAAAGTCATACAACCTTTCCTTTAACTTTTAGATACCCCTAATTACAAAACCCTAGAAAATTTCACTTTAGCGTACAATTTTTTTTTTACCTAATTTAAGAAACTCTCAAGAAATCACTAATCCCAATCAATATCTAAAAGTTTTCAAAGATATGAATGAGATAAGTGCATGAGAGAAGAGGCAAGAAGTTTTGCAAATCCTCAAAATTTCTCATCTGGTTGGCAATTATTTGGAGTTTGTGGGATGGATACATTGATATCCATGTTAGCAAATATTGCATAAATGTTTACAATTATTATAAAATGTTATTGACATGAACCATGAACTATGGTCTTAACATTTCTCATTATACCCACTATGTACACATATCAATCAACATTTTAGTTTATTTCACCATGTCAGGAAAATCTTAAGAAGGTTTCAAAGGCTGACATCAATAATCTAAGAAACATATAATTTCAGTTACATTATAGCGTACAACCGAACAATAATCCAAATTCTGCTACACTATAGCAATATAGCACTGTTATAGCTGTTATTTAACAACACCGGGGTAGCATGTAACACCCCAATTTATTATTTAATTATTTTTGGTTGAGTTTAGAGTCTTTTATATGACTTATGTGATTTATGTTGATTTATGACATATTGTGGTGTTTTAATATTTTATTAAGTGGCTTTATATTATATTTTTTTTTTAGTAGAATATGTTGGATATTTAGAATAAATATATTTGAGGGGCTGGTTTGGATTTAGTTAGAAAATATGTGTGGGTGTAGTTAGAAAATACGTGGATTTAGTTGGAAAATATGTTGAGGGTGTGAGATATAAAAGCTAAGAGCCAGACACAAATTAGGTTTAGAAGCTTTTGGAGAAAAGAGGAGAACCAAGAGAAGAGGAGAACCTAGAGAAGAGGAGAACCAAGAGAAGAGAGAACTTGTAGAGTCTTGCAATCACCAATCTAAGGTAAGGGTGGGACTAATATTCTCTAATCTTAGGTTATATAATTCTGAAATTGAATTTAGCATGTAGTTTTGTTGTTGTGCATGAGAATTAGGGTTAAGAATCGGATAATTGATGATAGAACCTGTAGAATTGGTTGTTAAGAGTGTAGAAAGTATGTAGAATTCATAGATAATTGATGTTCAGACTATAGAATGATCATAGGTTGTGTTTCCAATCAGTTTTGGGATTAAGGTTGATGAAAATTGGGTTTTTGG
>Ga0315915_1003306_pt1 | contig 20477 bp, 10 predicted proteins | sample MpolbnodulesMG_FD_207738 | JGI IMG/M metagenome (GOLD analysis project Ga0315915, IMG submission 207738) | Medicago polymorpha root nodule microbial communities from Los Angeles, California, United States - branched nodules | ecosystem: Host-associated > Plants > Roots > Nodule | place: USA... | reverse complement strand
TACAAAAATAGAGTTTTCACGGGTGGGGGTGGGGGCGGGGTTGAGTGTTCAATTTTTACCCCCGATACGATTTGGGGAAGGGGGCGGAGACGAGGGCGGGGACGGGGATGCTTAAACCCGTCCTCGATCCGCCCCGTTGCCATGTCTACCCCTATATACACATTTTTGAAGTTTTAATCCCCTATTTTAAAAACCAACTTTTTAATCCTTATATTAAGAAAGTCAACAATTTTTTTTTGATCCACCACAAATTTTGATGATGTGACATCCTCGTTAATGACATGGTGCTGACTGTGTATTAATGAGGTATAAAAAATATTTTCCATGTCATTATTATTAATTAATATTATTATTTATTTTATTTTTATATTAAAAATCAATTAAAATAACTGCCTCCATCTTTACCATCAACATTCAACACTAACACAAGATTAATCACAATCTATCATCATCACTCTTAAAACTCAACCCCCAAATGTGTATGTGGTTGTTGGTTGTTGAAGATGAAGATTTGTCGAAGGAATTTTTATAATGAATATTAATATTGTAATATATAAATAAATTAAAGATTAACATTTAAAATGAAAAACAACTATTAGAGTGAGGGACCAATTTGAGAAACATTTGACAAAGAAATCGACAATTTTGAGTTATTAATAGAGTCATAGACCAAATTGAGAATTTAGTATAAAGATAGGGACCAATTTCATGGTTTACTCAATTTTATTTTAAGGGTGTTTTTGACATATTAATAAAAACAATTGAATTAAAATTTAAATTTGAGTAAAAAATAAGTGATTTTTTGACTTATTAATAAAAACAATAACAATTGAATTAAAATTTAAATTTGAATCAAAAATAAGTGAAAATGAAGAAAAAATACTAAAAAAAATACAAATTAATGGGGTCATGCGTTTGTTAGTGAAAGAAAAGGAAAGGTTTTCAATTCTTTCAAACAAAAAAAAAAGGAAAGGTTTTCAACAAAAACAAAATCTGTGATAACTTTGTACTAATAGAAACCAATGAAATAATATAACAAAGAAGACTCCTTGACGTGGTGCTAAATAGCCTTGATTGCAATTATAATGGTGCGGGTTCAAGTCTCAGCTCGGCCATAAATTTTAATTTATTTATTTTTGCATCATTTGATATCAAAAACGCGAAAATCTGTTTGTGACATGTATCCAAGGACGTCGCAAAGCATTTATGGATCTACGACGGAATATGTGACGGAACAGTTATAGAGGGAACAAGACCGTCGCTAAATCCCTCACAAAACTTGGAAATCTCAAATTTCTGACGGAATTTATGACGGACCTGTAGCGACGACTGAAAACCTCGCAAAAACCGTCGCTAATGACACCTTAACAGTAACCCTCACAAAATCCGTCACAATTTGCGACGAAATTTAAACCCTCACAAATTTCCGTCGCTAAAACTGAATTTTCTAGTAGTGTAAAAGAAGAAAAAAAGGTAGTGAAGGCAATGTTAAAAATTTATCTTCCAGAGTTTTATTAAAAGTCCTGAACCTTGTATGCTTTTATTATCATCATGACCTTTGATTTAATTGTAGTCATGTTTTCAAAAGTCATGGTAGCGAATGTGATGCGCATCATGAACCTTTTATGAAAATTTATCTTTGGTTTACATTGGAACCATGGCCTTCTTTTATTTTCGTTTTACAATGACAGTAGAAGAAACTTGCATGCATGTTTATAGTCTTCTTACTTCCATGCATAAAAATAATACTCCATTGTGATGTGCATAGTAATATAAAAACAATACTCCTATCATGCGCATAGTAATAGAAAATCAACTTTGATGCTCTTAAAGTGCAAAGATGCAGCAAAAACAAGTCATACAAAAGCAACTTCAAATGACAAGTACACTAAAAGAAATACAAAAATTCTTCTAAATAATCAAGAACTTCTTGCACCAATTCAGGGTCACATTTCAATTGCTTAGGCAACTTTCCCTGACGTTCCAACATTTTTTTTCTTCATATGTGGAGTTTGATATTTATTGGAACCTCTTGATTTCATGGTTTCAATCATGCTCGACTGCAAACTTAAAAATATACGATTTGACTTCACCGTTGAATATTCTTCAAATGATTTCTCACCGCCTTCAAAAGATCATTATTGGATTTAGGTTCCTCTTTATGTTGTAAGGATTGAATAGCTCTAAAAAAAATCCAAGATCTAATATATTTAATCTGGAGAATTTGGAGGTTGACACATCAATCGGATATCAAATCCATCTTGTGAAGCTACTCTGCGAAAATCTTCATCATCAGGGGCAACATGACTTCTTGCATTGTCTTGTTGGATAAATATTGGATGACCTCTATCCTCTATTGGCCATTTTTCCATCATGGCGGGTAAGACATTACCAAGCAAACACATCTTTAAAACTTGTATATTAACTGAAGTTATTGGTTTGGTCTCTATTGTTCCTCCAACTCTATTTAACACTATACCTCTTAGCTGGCTCTTGTGTGAAAAAGGGCCATACACCGATTTTTCCAGAGAGAGTTCATTTTTTTGTGAATCAAACCTTGGACGAGCTATTGTAGCTAAGAACATGACTTTTCCAATGTAATTCTTACTTCTACAATTGTGCAATGGATCTTCTTCATCTGGTGTACTTCTCAGACTTCTTTATCATATTAAACCACCTCTTATCGATATATATGATGCTATACATCCTTGAAAAAAATTGGATCATGTGGTAAGCTAGCACTATCAATCATTGATATGCAAAAGCGCAATCTAGCTCTTTTGTTATCTTCATTTAAAGCAGGCTTTATAGGGTTTGAGTGCCTTCGTATAACTCCTAACTTTAGTTGTCGATGTATTGTGTCCTTACTTGTAATCAATGCAAAAGAAAGATCTCTAATAGTTGTTCTTTGAGAAAAAGGAATCTCACGAATTTGATCAACATCAAGTTGAATCCTTTTGCGACCACAATTTTTTGTCATTTTATGGGACTAGCGTCCAGATGGGCACTCTCGTGCCCGTCTGTCCACTTTTTCTACAACGTTAACGTATGTATATACTTGATTATGTTTCTTTGTATAGACATTTCAACAACCAATTTGCTTCTACAGCGCTGCCGCTCGACAACAATATTTCGCGGTGACATTTTTCCATTACAAAAACGTGACATGTTGAACTCCATATCTACCCCCTCACCTCATCTATGCGGGTGTTTTAATTCAAAGAGAAGTTACATTGTTGATTTTAAAATATGGTAACCAACTTCACTTCCACCTGTTTATTTTTTTCGTTTTGGAATATTTTGAATTAATGAGGGGTAAACCACCATATTCATACTCCTTTTGAAGAATTTATAAATAAAAAATGCATAAAACTCCAAATATACATACTCCTTGAAAATTCCTCAACAAACTACATAATTTAGATCAACGTGTCAAATAACATAATAAATTGAAATAAATGAAAGGGAAAGGGGAAACATGAAACAAATAAAAAGAAAAGAAAAAACATGATACGTAACTTAAATTCAAGCCAAAGTAATTACCACTAATGTTGTTGAAATTCAAATAAAAGAAAGAAAAAACATGATACATAACTTATGAGAAGAATATGCCCGATAGTAGAGAGGAGGTGAGTACTTGCTTCAATACCTGGCCAATTGGAAAGAAACACAACCGTTCAACTCCAATATTTAAATAATAACGTGTCCTTTTGAATTGAGGGCAAAATAGGAAAGAAATTAGGCTACACCAAAAACATGCTTTCCCTTTCCAAACCCTTTTTCAATCTTCCTTCGGTACTCTTCTCTAATAGAGACTCATATATGTCCCTTCTAACCTCATTAGACAAAAAACATAGGACGAATGCTTGTTGGTGCTTCCGGCAATTCCAAATTTGTCACTTCAATATCCATAAGATTGTCTTCTGCAAGTTGGAAAAATAAATCTGTGTCACATTTCTAAATTGATGATATGTGAATGCAACCAAACTCTACTAAAATTGCCATCAACTATATGTTGGAAAATAAATTCCGTGTCACATACCCGTGTCGCTTGATAAAGAGATTTGGAGTGTTGAAGGAGCTTGATTTTAACCAGTGTCATCATATAACTTTAACTCTTATTGCCATCAAAACATACATGTATCACTTGTAAAATAATTAAGGATATAACATAAACAAAAAATAAAAAACATAAAACGGCAAAAAAAAAAATTATACATACCTATATGTTTATCATCTTCCATGAAGAACTCATCATTTAAGTCAAAAAGAAAGGAGCTTGAAGAAATTGGAGGTAATGAAGCACCACAACTTTCAATGACATCGCCATCTATATACATATAAATAAATAAATAAAAAATTAAAAATAGTCCACTACTTCCTTAAAAAAAAAAAAAAAAGATGATACAAGAAGGAGAATAACGTAACATACCATACTTATATTGTACCAAATTAAAAAAAAAAATACTAGTATTCAAATTTGGTTCTAGAAAAATTCTCTCAGTTGTGTATCATTCTCCAATAATATAATCATCATTTAAGTCAAAAAGAAAATTATTTGATGAAGAATTTTGAAGTAATGGAAGGGAAGAACTAGGGGTGTTCGCGGTGTGGTTTGGTTCGGTTTTGAGGATAAAAGTCATCCGAACCGCAAGATAAAAAAGTATGTGGATTGGTTTGGTTCGGTAGACTTTAAAGATAAAATCCGAACCAAACCAATGCGGTTTGGGTTGGATCGGTTGATGCGGTTTTTTCGAGACGATACAATTTTTTGTTTGCAACATAAAAATAAAGTTAAAAAGCTAAAACACAACATATTTCAGCAATGTTTTGAATTCCATCAAATATTACAATTTCATTTTCATTTTATAATGTTTCCAACAACATAGAGCAAGTTAAAAATGTGGACAAAAAGTAATCATATTTTGTAAGAAATGCAAAAGACTAAGATTTTATCATTCTCTAAAATTTCAAGCAGCACATAAATACGTTTTTTAAATAAAAAACAAAGAATGAACCTGACAAGAGAAAAATATGTCATTTTATAAAAGTTTCCATTGAGTTTCTATGAGTATTGGTCTAGGTGACATATGTTTAATTAACATTTTTCTTATATTGCGGTTTGGATTGGTTTGGTTCGGTTGGTTAAATGAAAACCGCAAACCAAACCAAACCATGCGGTTGAGTAAGAAAATGATCCGATTAGATCCGAACCAAATGTGGTTTTGGTTTGGGTTGGTTCGGTTTGCAGTTTTTCTATTGGATTGGTTCGGTTTAAACATCCCTAGGAAGAACTTTGATTGATGTCAATTTCAAATTCGGTATGAATAACATTTAGATCTATTTCTCTTAAGGTCATTCCTTGTTTTTCCCTATCGAAATTGTAGACATCGTATTCTAATTATAAGGATAAATTGGTGGGAAATTAAAAAAAATTGGCGTTTTAAACATGGCGGCTAATTTTTTTGATTATGTAAACAAATTTAGCAGATGAAAGAATTGGCTCGGCTGTATTTATACCAGCTCTATAATTAATGTCTTAATGTGACTCTTAATCTTTTCAATAATTTAACTTTAAGTAAATGTGACTTTAAATAATAAAAAAAAATAGTGAGGTTTGTTTAGTAAAATTAGTATGAATGTCGACTAATTTATTGCATTTCTTAATTTGTGTGTAAAATCCTTAAATGACTATTATTTAGAGATAGATGGAGTAAGTGATAAGTTCATGAATTATAAGTGATTTTTGTGATGTTTTTGAGTTTTTGAAAATTGAGTGAAGAATCATGAATTAGAGATTAAATCCATGCTTTGATGTGTATTAAATGTTCCTTTTAATTGTATTAACTTTGGGTGATGTTTATACAATGATTTTGGGAAGAATGAGATGAGAAATGTGATTTTGGGGAAGTTTTGGGAAGGTTTCCTGAGATCAAACCCGTTTTTCGGGTTCCCAGGAACAAGGAGCTCGCTGGACGAGCAAGTGTCTTGTTGTGGCGAGATGTGTAGAACCACACATGTTGTTTTGTGTGTTCCGCCCTTTTGGGGATGTTTCCGGACATCCCTGAGTGTTCCTTATGTGATGTTTTGTTGTTGTTTTGATGAATTTAAGTTATGTAACCATGCTTGCTTAAAATTGAATGAGTTATGACATTTTGAGATGAACTTTGACCATAATATAAACATGATCTTGGAATAGAATGAAGTAAGGTTTTTCTCAAACAAAATGTTGATGTTATGATTGAACTACTGTGATAATTAATATAGAGGAAGTACGTAGGTTTGGAAAGGATGTTTATGATTGTGTAATTTGGTTTTTAATGAAATATCTAAAAATAGACGAACTTTGTAAAAATATATGGACTTTGATGAAATGACAAATTATGACATGATAGCTTGTAAATGATTTATGCTCATGATAATATGATGAATAATGATTGAATAGTGATTAATATGCACATGGTGAATTGATTAACTAAGTGAAAATACTTAATCGTCTTTAAATGCAAATTAAGCTAAATGAATATTGTTTCTTAATGTGATAAATGCTTGATGACGATTATGGTGATAATGATTTTGGTGAAGATGAATTAATGATGATAATAAATTCATCATTGTCCCGTGAGCATAGCTCAGTTCGTAGGACAATGCATTATTATATACAGGGGTCGGGGATCGAACCCCGGACACCCCACTTATTCAGCTTATAAGGTGAATTCTAGCCACTAGGCTACCTGACCAAAAAAATAAATTCATCATCATGTGTATATACATATGTATAAAATGGTGATGAATATATGTATATGAAATGGTGAAATTGGTGATGGTGATGTCTTGTATGAACGTATGCGTTTGGTGAGTCATATGTTCATGCATCATAAGTTGTAGGATATTTAGTATCCAAAGTGGTGAAATATGATGTTTTAGTATCCGAAGTGGTGAATAGGATATTTTGGTATCCGAAGTGGTGGGATCAATCGGTAAAATAACTCCGACATCCAAAATTGGTACCACATACATATAGAATGGTGTCTAGAGCATTGCATGCATATGAATCTATGTGAAATGATTTATAATTTATTTTAGTGAATGATGTGACATAGGTGAATTATGTGAATGAGATGAAATATGTGAAGGATGTGAATGGTTTGAATTATATGCATTATGTGGATTATGTGAATACAAGCAGAGATGTGTATATGGTTATATTTCCTAAATGATGATGTTGGTGTAATTTGATGATTATGAAAAATGTAGAATGATGTAAGAAACTCTTGTATGATTAATGTTGTTGATTTATGCAAGTATGTATATGTAATATTTGAAATTCTATTATACTATACTTGAATTCGTAGTTTCTTAATGTTGAATGTAAACTTACCCTCCGATGACTTTTGTCGCCTCGCCATTGTAAAAATGGTGTAGACATGCAGGTTGAGGACACTTGAGACTGAGTTAGATCCGAGGATTAACTTGAGGCCTCCTCATTTTCTTTGCTTTTGGATTCTAGTCTAGGCTCTCATTAGGATCTTTTAGGAGTTATTTTATTTATATGCTATGTTGGATTTATATGGAGACCGTGTTGCTTTAGTTTAATGTATTCTGAGATTTGGATTGTGATGTTGAGACCTTGAGATTATTTTGGAGATTGTTGTTTATTCCGTTGTGAAATTTTGATCAAAATTGTAATATGCATGTTTTGAGTTTTAATAACGTAGCAGCTTGATCACAATATGAATTAATTGTTGTGTTTGTATTAAATATTAATGGTGGGGTTCAAGGGTATTAATCTTATATGTATCACAATATATTATGTCTCTAACCAAATCAGATAACTTAATGAATAAACTCATATCATTTATGTTTATTATGGTTCCAAATTTAAACAAAATTTCTCACAATCAAATGCATACACTTCAGAGATCAAATATGAAACAGTATCATAAATAAAGTTTCGTAAATGTAAAATCGTTCTTACAACGAAAATCAGATATGGGAACCAAGTCCCATACTTTCCACATGATCCTTAAATTTTGACGGTGACATGCCTTTAGTCTACGAATCAACAATCATCAATTCATAGTCAATATTCTTAATAACAATTGTTTGATCTTTAACGGGTTCTCTTGTGGCTAAGTAATTAATGTCGATATGCTTGCTTTGACTTCCACTTTTATTATTCTTAGCCATAAAAACCGCAACTGAATTATCATATTACATCTTTAGTGGTCTAGAAATTGAATCCACAATTTTCAACCTAGAAATGAAACTCTTCATCCACACACCATGTGATGTAGCCAAAAAACAAGATACAAACTCAACTTCCATTGTGGAAGTGGCGATCAAGGTTTGTTTTGCGCTTTTCCAAGAAACAACCCCGTCGGCTAACATGAAAATGTAACTGAATATTGATTTTCTTGAATTAACGCAACCAACAATGTTTGAATCAGAGTAACCATTGACCACTAAATCTTCAGTTCGCCTATATATAAGCATGTAGCCTTTGGTTCTTTGAAGATACCTCATTACTTTCTTTGCAGCTTTCCATACTTGGGTTACTTTGATATCAGCCTAACATTCCAATTGCAAATCAATGTTAGGTCGTGAGCAAGCTTGAGCATACATTAAGCGTCCAACAACGGAAGCTTATGGAATATTAAGCATTTGTTCCCTTTTAAAATCGTTCTTTGGGCATTGTTCCAAATGGAACCTATCACCCTATATAATAGGTGCTACAAAGCAACACTTTAAGTTTGGGGGTTGTGATGACATGTCATCTTAAATTATTTTCAACATATTTTTCAGTCATTTTAGTAGTGATTTGAGTCAAAAAAAGAGGATTTTTAGAAAGGTTGCTTATGGTTTAAGGGACATTTTGTAATGTTTTCATTTCGAGTCATGTTATCAAGCAATTCTTAGGTGTTTTGTAAGTATTCTATTGAAAACACATGTAATTCGGAAAAGCAAGACACCTTATGAATGAGAAGACATGGAATGAAGATTCAAGCGACCTATGAAGACATTACAAGTTTGGGAAATTCTGTCCCAAGTACAAAGACAAATTTGGAGGAAGAAACCACTTAAATTCAAAGAAAAAGGCAGCAAAGCACTAAAAGCAGAAGCTACACTCCCCGACTATGCTGACATGTGCCTCGGGTGCGAGAAATAATGTTGGAAAACATTATTTCTAGTACTCACCCGTGAGGCTCATGTTTGTGAGATTTTTCAATATGGTGCATGAGATACCCTTTTAGATTTTGCAGTTTTTCTCTTCTTTTTTGGTTTACTCGGTCTTACAAGTGATGAACAGTCTCTTCAACCACACAATCCACCTTCATACCACAAAGAGGATCAGTGAAGCTTTACAACTGATGACATAATTGTTTTGTGATCTTGATTTTAACAATTATTAATTTGATCTCACAATGACTTTTCTCTATTTCTCTCTATGTTCAACCTGATCACCAAAAGATGAATATAAACTTTTCTATTTAAGTTCAATCTGATCATGCTGGTGAATTCTGTGTCATATACCCGTGTCACTTGATAAAGAGATTTGGAGTGTTGAAGGAGCTTGATTTTAACCAGTGTCATCATTTAACTTTAACTCTAATTGCCATCAAAACATACCCGTATCACTTGCAAAATAATTAAGGATATGACATAAACTAAAAATAAATAACATAAAACGACAAATTTTTTTTATACATACCTATATGTGTATCATCTTCCATGAACAACTCATCATTTAAGTCAAAAAGAACGGAGCTTGAAGAAATTGGAGGTAATGAAGCACTAGAACTTTCAATGACATCACCATCTATATACATATAAATAAATAAATTAAAAATTAAAAATAGTCCACTACTTCCTTAAAAAAAAAAGAAGATGATACAAGAAGGAGAATAACGTAACATACCATACTTAATGTACCAAATTAAAAAAAAAATTAATACGAGTATTCAAATTTGGTTCCAGAAAAAATTCTCCCATTTGTGTATCATTCTCCAATAATATATCATCATTTAAGTCAAAAAGAAAATTATTTGATGAACAATTTTGAAGTAATGGAAGGGAAGACGTTTGATTGATGTCAATCTCAAATTCGGTAGGAATAACATTTAGATCTATTTCTCTTAAAGTCATTGCTTGTTTTTCCCTATAGAAATTGTAGACACTGTATTCTAATTTTTATAAGGATAAATTGGTGGGAAATTAACAAAAAAGTTGGTGTTTTAAACATGAAAAGTTGGCGGCTAATTTTTTTATTATGTAAACAAATTTGGCAAATGAAAGAATTGGCTTGGTTGTATTTATACCACCTTTGTAATTAATATCTTAATGTGACTTTTAATCTTTCCAATAATTTAACTTTAAGTAAATGCGACTTTAAATAATAAAATAAATAAATAGTGAGGTTAGTTTAGTGAAATTAGTATGTTTGTTGACTAATTTATTGCATTTCTTAATTTTTGTGTAAAATCTTTAAACGACTATTATTTAGAGATGGAGGGAGTAAGTGATAAGTACCAGGATTAGAAGTGATTTTTGTGATGTTTTTGAGTTTTGGAAAATTGAGTGAAGAATCATGAATTAGAGATGAAATTTATGCTTTGATGTGTTTTAAATGTTCCTTTTAACTGTATTAACTTTGGGTGATGTTTATACAATGATTTTGGGAAGAATGAGATCAAAAATGGAATTTTGGGGAAGTTTTTGGAGGGTTTCCTAAGAGGGAACCCCTTTTTCGGTTTCCCAGGAACAGGGAACTCGTTGGGCGAGTAGGTGCCTCGTCGTGGCGAGATGTGCAGAATAACACATTTTGTTTTGTGCGTTCCGACCTTTCGGAGATGTTTCCGGACATCCCTGAGTGTTTCTTATGTGATGTTTTGTTGTTGTCTTGATGAATTGAAGTTATGTAACCATGCTTGCTTGAAATTGAATGAGTTATGAGATTTTGAGACGAACTTTGATCATAATATCAACATGATCTTGGAATAGAATGAAGTAAGGTTTTTCTCAAATAAAATGTTGATGTTATGATCGAACTACTGTGATAATTAATATAGAGGAAGTACGTAGGATGTTTATGATTGTGTAATTTGGTTTTTAATGAAATATGTAAAGACGAACTTTGTAAAAATAGATGGACTTTGATGAAATGCGGAATTATGACATGATAGCTTGTAAATGATTTATGCTCATGATAATATGATGAATAATGATTGATATGCACATGATGAATTGATTAACTAGGTGAAAATGATTAATCGTCTTTAAATGCAAATTATGCTAAATGAATGAATATTGTTTCTTGATGTGATAAATGCTTGATGACGATTATGGTGATGATGGTTTTGGTGAAGATGAACTATTGATGATAATAAATTCATGATGGTGTGTATATGCATATGTATAAAATGATGATAAATATATGTATATGAAATGGTGAAATTGGTGATGGTGATGTCTTGTATGAGCGTATGCGTTTGGTGAGTCATATGTTCATGGATCATAAGTTGTCAGATATTTAGTATCCAAAGTGGTGAAATAGGATGTTTTATCATCTGAAGTGGTGAAGAGGATGTTTTAGTATCCAAAGTAGTGGGATCAATTGGTAAAATAACTCCGACATCCAAAAAAGGTACAACATGCATATAAAATGGTGTCTAGAGCATTGCATGCATATGAATCTATGTGAAATGATTTATACTTTATTTTGGTGAATGATGTGACATAGGTGAATTATGTGAATGAGGTGAAATATGTAAATTATGTGAATCATGTGAATGAGATTAAGTATATGAATGGGGTGAATTATATGCATTATGTGATTTATGGGAATACAAGCGGAGATGAGTATATGGTTATATTTCCTAAATGATGATGGTGGTGTAATTTAATGATTATGATAAATGAAGAATGATGTAAGAAACTCTTGTATGATTAATGTTGTTGATTTATACAAGTATGTATATGTGATATTTGAAATTCTATTATACTATACTTGAATTTGTAGTTTCTTAATGTTGAATGTAAACTTTCCCTCCAGTGACTTTTGTCGCCTTGCCATTGTAAAAATGGTGTAGACGTGCAGGTTGAAGACGCTTAAGATGGAGTGAGTTTCAAGGATTAGCTTGAGGCTTCCTTATTTTCTTTGCTTTTGGATTCTAGTCTAGGCTCAGATTAGGATCTTTTGGGAGTTATTTTATTTATATGCTACGTTGGATTTATATGGAGACCTTGTTACTTTAGTTTAATGCATACTGAGATTTGGATTGTGATGTTGAGACCTTGAGATGATTTTGGAGATTGTTGCTTATTCCGTTGTGAAATTTTGATGAAAATTGTAATATGTATGTTTTAAGTTTTAATGACGTAGTACCTTGATCACAATATGAATTAATTGTTGTATTTGTATTAAATATTAATGGTGGGTTTCAAGGGTATTACATCTTCTATGTATCAGAATATATTATGTCTCTAACCAACTCAGATAACTTAATGAATAAACACATATCATTTTTGTTTATTCCAAATTTAAACGAAATTTCTCACAATCAAATGCATACACTTCAGAGATCAAATATGAGAAAATATCATAAATAAAGTTTCGTAAATGTAAAATCGTTCTTACAACGAAAATCAGATATGGGAACCAAGTCTCATACTTTCTACATGATCCTTAAATTTTGACGGTGACATGCCTTTAGTCAATGAAACAACAATCATCAATTCATAGCTAATATTCTCAATAACAATTGTTTGATCTTTAACGTGTTCTCTTATGGCTAAGTACTTAATGTCGAAATGGTTGCTTCGACTTCCACTTTTATTATTCTTAGCCATAAAAACCAGCAGTTGAACTGTCACAATACATCTTTAGTGGTCTAGAAATTGAATCCACAATTTTCAACCCAGAAATGAAACTCTTCATCCATATACACCATGCGATGTAGCCTCAAAACAAGATACGAACTCAACTTCCATTGTGGAAGAGGCGATCAAGGTTTGCTTTGCGCTTTTCCAAGAAACAGCCCCGCCGGCTAACATGAAAATGTAACCGGATGTTGATTTTCTTGAATCAATGCAACCAACAAAGTCTGAATTAGAGTAACCATTGACCACTAAATCTTCAGTTCGCCTATATATAAGAATGTAGTCTTTGGTTCTTCGAAGGTACCTCATTACTTTCTTTGCAGCTTTCCATAATTGGGTTACTCTGATATCCGCCTAACATTCCAATTGCAAATCAATGTCAGGTCGTGAGAAAACCTGAGCATACATTAGGCTTCCAACAACGGAAGCTTATGGAATATTAAGCATTTGTTCCCTTTTAAAATCGTTCTTCGGTCATTGTTCCAAATGGAACCTATCACCCTACACAATAGGTGCTACAAAGCAACAATTTATGTTTGGGGTTGTGATGACATGTCATCTTAAATTATTTTCAACATATTTTTCAGTCATTTTAGTAGTGATTTGAGTAAAAAAAAGAGGATTTTTAGAGAACTTGCTCGTGGTTTAAGGGACATTTTGTAATGTTTTCTTATCGAGTCATGTTATCAAGCAATTCTTAGGTGTTTTGTAAGTATTCTATTGAAAATTCATGTAATTCGGCAAAACAGGACACCTCATGAATGACAAGGCATGGAATGAAGATTCAAGCGACCTATGAAGACATTACAAGTTTGGGAAATTCTGTCCCAAGTACCAAGACAAGTTTGGAGGAGGAAACCACTCAAAAAGTCAAAGAAAAAGGCAACAACGCACTAGAAGCAGAAGCTACACTCCCCGGCCGTGCTGACATGTGCCTCGGGTATGAGAAATAATGTTGGAAAACATTATTTCTAGCACTCACCCGTGAGGAACATGTTTGTGAGATATTCCAATATGGTGCATGAGATACCCTTTTAGATTTTGCAGTCTTTCTTTTCTTTTTTTGTCTACCTAGTCTTACAAGTTATGAACAATCTCTTCAACCACACAATCCACCTTCATACCACAAAGAGGATCAATGAAGCTTTACAATTGATGACATAATTGTTTTGTGATCTTGATCTTAACACTGATCAATTTGATCTCACAATGTCTTTTCTCTATTTCTCTCTAAGTTCAACGTGATCACCAAAAGATGAATATGAACTTTTCTATTTAAGTTCAATTTGATCATGTTAAGGTGATTCTGAACTTTTCAAATACACTTAAAGGTATGCCAAAGATACAGTGGATACTTTGGTGTATTTGTGATGCCAATATAATGTTTGAAAATGAATCTCAAGTTTGAAGATGATTATGATCTCTTTCAAGTAATCTTGATTTTCTGCTTCTGATCTTTTTGTGATCCGATTCTAATGTTGAAATGAGAGATGTTGGGTATGAGAGAGATTTATACTCTACATTTGAATAATGATACCGAGCAAGTCAAAAACTAGCCATCGAGAACTAGCCATTGTTTTATCCTTTAGTGGTTTGCCTTCACGACCAAGAACTCTTGAGATTAGTCGTTAATCCTTCTGCTTTGCTTTCCAGCTTTTGATTTTCCTGTGCACCTTTAGGCATGTTTCTTCCATTAATTCATTTGACATTTTCTAAATTTGTGTTTCTGATGCCATTTTGACACGCTTTTGATCTTTAGAACTTTCAATCTTTTGAATCCCTTAACTTGAAATTCTAATCTACCTGATTTGTATCCTCAAGCACAATTGATTTCCATTCCTTTCTTCAAAAAACTTGATTTTGACTTTTGAGATGAGAATCAATGTTGAACACCAATTCTGAGCTTTCTATTTTAGCCACTTTAAAATGTTTCTGGTGTATATTTTGAAGTTCTTTTTTATTGAAGAATTTATTTTTTAAGATTGGCATATATAAACTTCTGATCTCGTATTTTCTTACTCAATCTTGTTCTTCGATATTGTAGTCCTTCTTAATACTTAAAAGAAACTTGTTAGAAAACAATACACATCAAAGTCAATTTGATCTCTTTATTTCAATGAAGTTTGTTATCCCTAAAACATCAATTTAAGAAGGATTTTATGATTTTCCTCAAAAACTCTGAGTTATGATATTGTTCATTACAAATCTTGTCTAACTCTGTTTGTTCATTTGATAACAACTCATGTAATGGATGTTTTTATCCCTCATGTTATTGTTATGTAGACTTATCTTTTTTCGGGCTCAAGCCCTCTATGTAATAAAAAAAATATCAAAATTATTATCAAATAACTTAAATAACTAAACTTCATATACTACTTATTCATGACTCAACCAATTAGATTATGTATTTAAAAGATGAGTCATGATAATAAGTCTCCTTAAAATATCTATTAAAGAATAAAAAACTATTTTATTGAATAAAGATATTTTTTTATTTTGAAGGAATTAACCGTATAATTTATGAACCATTTTTTTTTGGGAAACAAACCATTATTTTTATATTTGAATCATAACAACTGTAATCATAAAAATATTTGTTAGTATTTTTCCTAAAAGATTGATTCAAACTCCAAAATAAAACAACTCGTATAGATTGATTTGGTAATGTAGACTTGAAAACCTCAAAATAAGTTCCTATTAAAATGTCAAATTTAAATCCTCCATGCTATGTCATTTCATCATAACTTTGCTCTAACTTTAATTGGATCTCCGCAAATAAAAAATAAAATTAATCTTTATAAATTAGTCAGACATCACTTATGCACCATTGGGATACCAATGTTATATAATCTTTAGAATGAATTTCGAGTTAAAAAAAAAAAACCAAAAAAACCATCATAGTTATTAGGGCTGGACAACGGTCGGGTTCGGTCGGCGGTGGACCGAAAAATAGAAGAAATCGGTTAACCGTGGGTGAGAAAATGCCACCCAATCCCGTCTGTCAGTGTCAGCAGTTTGTTCGGGTTCGGTTTAGGCGGGTTATCGGTTGGTGCGAGTGGGTTGTAACGGTTTGGGTAATACGCAAAAACATTACAACATTACAGGAGTTAAAAAAAATCAAGTTTTGTCATTTGTTCCACCACACACAAGAGTTAAAAAAAAATGTTTTTTTCCTGTTCCACCAGTACCACATACAACAGCATAACAAAATCTTAGGAAATTAGTGTAATTCGAATTGAGTATTTGATTTGAGATACATCGTGATTGATAAGTCCTATGTAAACACTTTAGCCTCCACTGAAGAGGATCACAACGGGAAAAAAACAAACATATGAAGGAGATGGTTCAATTTTCTTGTTTTACAAAGTCACAAAGTTGGAAAGGGAAAGGCACAAAGTGATTGATCATGAGAGGAGAAGAAATGTAGAGAAACATGGTGATTTGGGTTGAAAAGTGAGAGTGGTGGTTGGTGTTTCAGAAAGATGATCGTGAAAATGAGAATGAGAAGAGAATTGGATTAAGAAGAAGAATTGAAGAGAGAAGAAAATAGAATCTGTGTAGTGTTGGAACAGAAGCGGCGACTCAACAACAATGAGAATTAGGGTTTCCTCTCTTAACTCAACATTATATATGATTTGTATGGGCTGGACTGGGCTTTATTTGTTTTGGGCTGTACTAATGCATTAACTTTGTACACTGTGACATGTATAGATCGGTCGGAAGTGGATTTCGATGGGTTGGTTATTTCAACCCGAAACCGACCTCCGCAAACCAAAGCAACCCAATTCCTGACACCCGCCCAACCCGGTTAGCCGAGTAAGTCCGACCCGACACGCTTCGGTCCATGCGGGCGGACGGTTTGGACCGGTTATTTGAATTTCTGTCCAGCCCTAATCAAATCTATCTGATTGCTGGATATTTCAAGCTTCAAGTTGAGATGTGTGTCATCTATATTCAATTAATTGATTGGTGAAGTTCTGCCAATTTTCTTAGTTTCATGGCTTTGGAAGATAAAAGCCATATTTGATGAGATACCAGAGCAGTGCAATTTTACTTTGGATGTAGCTGTAGTCCTAGTAGCCCAGTTTAACAAGCTAGTTCCAGGAATTTCAACATCAAACATGGCACTTGAATTGGCATATATCAAAGAGGGAAGCGTGTTGGTTTCTTGTCATTGCTCACTGAATCATGATACATGTGAGGCTTTAGCATACATTAGAGGCTTTAGCATTGATAGATTTGCTAAATCCATTACACACCAAGGGCTGGCACCGTTGTGTAATAACTACTTGAATATTGTTGCTGCATCAAGTTTCTCAGCATCAGTTCTTTGAAATTGGAAAATCAATAGGATATTGCTGTTCAGAGTACAGATATGCTGCAACACGTTCTAATATGCTGTAAGAAAATTTGCTTCACCAATTTGGTCCTGTTCATTCACTGAATCAATATACTTGTCTATGTGGCAGAATGTTCGAGCCCGATATTGTCATGGTTGAGAAGGACACATGATGGTTTCAATGTATGTAAGCTAGACTTGAAACAGAATGGAAATATACTTAAAATTCCCAAAATGATTCTTCTAGAAACCAATATTAGCATCACTGAATTGATAGAGCTAAAGCTGTAGGTTTTACCGATACCATGATGATCATGAAGCCTCTGAGAGCTAGTATGGTGGCTGCTTGCCTTCAGCAAGTTATTGGAATGGGGTAAAAAAAGAAGATAGGTAAAGAAAATGGCTCCTCTTTTCTACAAAGCCTTCTCTATAGCAAGAAAATATTGGTGGTCATTGACAATTGCGTAAACCAGAGGGTAGCTGCAGGTGCATCAAAAAAGTTAGCTGATGTGAAGTGTGTTGAAAGCGGCAAACCTGCCCTTGAAATGTTTCAGTTGCCTCATAATTTTGATGCTTGCTTCATGGACATTCAAATGCCAGAGATGGATGGGTATTGCTTCTTTTCCTGCTTTATTATACATATTATATTGTTATTTTAAAATTTTGGATGAAGGTAATGACTTTGCATATTGGTTTATGATTTATTAGACATAAGAGTCTGTAGAATTTTATATTATTAGTTTAATTGGTGTGCATTGTCAATGTAAATAAGTATTACACACATTTAATCACATCTTACCATGTATAGGTGTTTGTAGAGACATTTTAGGAACAATTATCAAAAGTGCCAGAATAGTGGGATATGATTAGAAGCATGCGTAATTTTATTTTTAAATTAACAATGCATACCGATTAATTTTATTTTTAATTTTATTTTAGTAATGTAATCAAGTTCCTTCAAATCTTGGTATGCACAAAGTTGCTAATAATGCTGAGAAGTTGATAAGCATAATTCATTTCAGGATTCTTGTCCTTTCCATTTCAGGATATGTCATGACCATAAACCATCGCTAGCAAATGTGTGGATGTGGAGAAAAGACATCAAAATTGTATATCCTTTGATCAATTGTTGATAAAATTTTCTCACACACATATATCAGGATGAAATGAAACTGAACCGATTGTAAAGTCTTTATTCTTTTAATAGATCTATAAGGAAAAGTAACACAAGTGATTACTATTTTTCTTCTTATTGATTGGCCTACCCATTAAGTCAAGTGATTCACTGAAATCAACAAAGGGCAACATCAAGGTACACTACTACATATATGCTCTTATGGAACATTTTTTCGGTAACAAATGAAAATAAATGTTACTATTTACAATTATTTGCAACACGGAAATAAGTGTTGCACATTTTATTTTTCGTCCCATGGACCCCTAACCCAGAAGACGTAGAGTATGAAACTATTTTTGTGGAGTCTGTAATTATGTTAACTAACTATTTCAATAAAAACAATTAGAGTGAGAATACTTTGAACAATTCTTTTTCATAAGAATTGTTTTGAACCTAGGTGAAAGTTGTTTTTCCATAAGAATGCATTAATAACTTCGATTTGGGTATAATTGTATACGTGTCTATAAATAGAAATAAGGTATCATTATTAAATATTCATCTAAAGCACAGATACTTGCTAGTATACGACTAACCACTTTTTTTTATCTTTGCATTAATCGAATACAAGAGTAAGTTACAAGAATTTGTTCAAAAATGTGGCTAAGTAGTTCCAGCATACCAAACCATTAAAGATGTCTTGCAACACGATCCAAGGTTCAGGTCCAGTGTGACCATGGGTGGCATAACTATCACTTGTCAGGCACTTATGCACGACGAAAAGACGTAGAGTATGAAACTACCAGAATTGCTTTGGAGTATTTCACAGAGAAGATTAAAGGTGAGAGATGGTCTTTTGTTCTCTAGGTATAAAATTGTTAATATCCAGGTTCAATAAGATTTACTTATTTGCTAACAATTGTTCACTAATTTGAGCATATTTTTGTCGATTATGCATTTTGAAACTTTTGATATTGAATTCTTATGCATTCATATATATATATATATATATATATATATATATATAGTGAACAACATTAAGCAAATATGTAAACCTAGTGAGGTAGAATATTAAATATTTATACCTCAAGAATGAAAGACAACATATACCCTTTAATCTTCTATGTGAAACACTACAAAGAAATTCTAGCTGTTTTCTGCTTTGTGTCTTTTCATCATGCATTTGTGCCTTGAGAGGTGATAGTTGTCCCGCCCACGATCAGATTGGACCTGAACTTCAGAGCGTGTTGCATTCCCTCATTAATGGTTTGGTATGTTAGAACTACATGGCCACATCTTTAAACAAACTCTTGTAACTTGCTCTTAATATCCATTGATCTAAAGAGAAAAAGATGTGATGAGTGATATATGAGCAAGTATCTGTGATTTGGATTAATATTAGAGAATGATATCGTATGCTTTTTTTATAGACGCATATTTACTTCTACCAAAATAGAAGTTATTAATGCATTCTTATGGAGAGAATCAATTTTTCACCTAGGTTTGATACAATTTTCAAATAGGTTGAAAACAATTCTTATGAACAAAGTTGTTAAAAGTATTACCTGCCCTAGTTGTTGATGTTGAATCCTTAAATTGATTTGATTGAAACCTCTAAGCCTTAATTCCTGTGGTTGAATCGCTAAATTGATTTGATTGAAATCCCTAATCCCCAACTACTGCCCTTGAAAAATTTAAATGGATTCAATTGTTTAATTTCAAATTGAGGAGGGTAAAATTTTAGTTGCTAAAGAGTGATAAATTATTATATCATATTCAATATTCTCATATTTTCCGGTGTTCTTCCTTTTTAGTTTGTTTCGAATTGGATTAATTTATTCAAGAATGTCATTTGCATTATAATTTAATATAATTGTGTGTGTAAAAAAAAAATTAAAGTCTTACCATTGCAAAAGAAACTAACATGCAATTTATTATTTTTCAATTTTGCTTTTCCTTTGTTTTTTAAGTGAATGATTAATTTCACTGAATTGATCGTTGGATTTTAATTAAGGGAGGAATTATGGAGGTGATTACTTATGGAAAAAAGTTATGGTTTTCGATAAAGATCCAAGGACTTGGTGAGAAATATGTTGCAAAACATGGTTTAGGATTTAAGTTAGCATCTTATCAAGAGATTAAAGT
>Ga0315915_1003305_pt1 | contig 20486 bp, 10 predicted proteins | sample MpolbnodulesMG_FD_207738 | JGI IMG/M metagenome (GOLD analysis project Ga0315915, IMG submission 207738) | Medicago polymorpha root nodule microbial communities from Los Angeles, California, United States - branched nodules | ecosystem: Host-associated > Plants > Roots > Nodule | place: USA... | reverse complement strand
TGACAAGAAGTAGAGAATCTGTAGGTTCGAATTCAGGCCCCTACAAACCAATGTCCATCAAATTAACAACCGAACAACACGTAGAATATTTAAATTTTGAATTTAGAACACAGTCATGAAAATGCCAAATTTAATAGGAAAAGACAGAAACTGCTTATTTATATTGAGTCAAACAAAACAATTCATTAAAAAAATTGTCAATGAGGTGTCAAATAACCAATAAAGATAACATATGACACGGTAACCTTACGTAACTGTTAAATCAAGTCAAATATGTTGATAGAGACTTACGACCAAAGTTACGTAACGTGTAGGTCAAACCAATCTTTTTATTTAAATAAAAAAACTTAACAGTCAATAGGTCAACTAAAAGGCGATCAAGAAGACTTTTAACCTTGTCAGGACAATCTACTTATATCCATAATAAAAGGATAAATATTATCTTATCATTAAATGTTGAACTTTTTTGTCAAGTAGTCTAGTGTTTAGACCCACATTATAAGTGAAAAGAAGTAGAAAATCTGTAGGTTCGAATTCAGGCCCCTACAAACCAATGTCCATCAAATTAACAACCGAACAACACGTAGAATATTTAAATTTTGAATTTAGAACACAGACATGAAAATGTCAAATTTAATAGGAAATGACTAAAATTGCTTATTTTTATTGAATCAAACAAAACAACTCATTAAAAAAATTGTCTATGAGGTGTCAAATAACCGATAAAGATGACATAAGACACGGTAACCTTACGTAACTGTTAAAATAAGTCAAACATGTTGATGTAGACTTACGTCCAAAGTAACGTCATGCGTAGGTTAAACAAATCTTTTTATTTAAATAAAGAACTTAACAGTCAATAGGTCCAGTACAAGGCGCATTAGAAAGACTTTTAATCTTATTAGGACAATCTACTTATATTCATAATAAAAGGATAGACATTATCTTATCAATAATTTTTGAACTTTTCTGTCAAGTAGCCTAGTGTTTAGACTCATATAATAAGTGCAGACAAGTATGAAATTTGTAGGTTCAAATTCAGGTCCCTACAAACCAATGTCCATGAAATTAACTACCGAACCACACTTAGAATATTTAAATTTTAAATTTAGAACACAATCAAGAAAAAGTCAAATTTAATAGGAAAAGACAAAAACTGCTTATTTTTATTGAGTCAAACAAAACAATTCATTAAAAAAGTTGTCTATGAGATGTCAAATAACCGATAAAGATGACATAAGACACGGTAACCTTATGTAATTGTTAAAATAAGTCCAATTTGTTGATAGAGACTTACGACCAAAGTAACGTAATGTGTAGGTCAAACCAATCTTCTTATTTAAATAAAATAAAGAAACTTAACATTTAATAGGTCAAGTACAAGGCGCATTAGAAAGACTTTTAATCTGATTAGGACAATATACTTATAATCATAATAAAAGGATAAACATTATCTTATCATTAAATGTTGAACTTTTTTGTCAAGTGGTCTAGTGTTTAGACTCACATTATAAGTGAAAAGAAGTAGAGAATCTGTGGGTTCGAATTCAAGCCCCTACAAACCAATGTCCATCAAATTAATAACCGAACTACAATTAGAATATTTAAATTTTGAAATTAGAACACAGTCATGAAAATGTCAAATTTAATAGGAAAAGACTAAAACTGCTTATTTTTTTAGTCAAATAAAGTAATTCATTAAAAATATTGTCTCTGAGGTGTCAAATCAACGATAAAGATGACACATGACAAGGTAACTTTACATAACAGTTAAAATAAGTCAAATGTGTTGATAGAGACTTACAACCAAAGTAACGTCATGCGTAGGTCAATCAAATCTTTTTATTGAAATAAAGAAATTTAACAGTCAATAGGTCAAGTACAAGGCGCATCAAAAAGACTTTTAATCTTATTAGGACAATCTACTTATATTCGTAATAAAAGGATAAACATTATTTTATCATTAATTGTAGAACTTTTCTGTCAAGTAGCCTAGTATTTAAACTCATATAATAAGTTGCGAGAAGTATGAAATCTGTAGGTTCAAATTAAGTCCCCTACAAACCAATGTGTATGAAATTAACTTCCGAACTACACTTAGAATATTTAAATTTTGAATTTTGAACACAGTCAAGAAAAAGTTAAATTTAATAGGAAGAGACAAAAACTGCATATTTTTATTGAGTCAAACAAAACAATTCATTAAAAAAATTGTCTATGAGGTGTCAAATAACCGATAAAGATGACATATGACATGGTAACCTTACATAACTGTTAAAATAAGTCAAATATATTGATAGAGACTTACGACCAAAGTTACGTAATGCGTAGGTCAAACCAATCTTTTTATTTAAATAAACAAAACTTAACATTCAATAGGTCAAGTACAAGACGCATTAGAAAGACTTTTAATCTTATTAGGACAATCTACTTATATTCATAATAAAAGGATAAACATTATCTTATCATTAAATGTTGAACTTTTTTGTCAAGTAGTCTGGTGTTTAGACTCATATTTTAAATGAAAAGAAGTAGAGAATCTGCAGGTTCGAATTCAGGTCCCTACAAACCAATGTCCATCAAATTAACAACCGAACTACACTTAGAATATTTAAATTTTGAATTTAGAACACAGTCATAAAAATGTCAAATTTAATAGGAAATGACTAAAACTGCTTATTTTTATTGAATCAAACAAAACAACTCATTAAAAAAAATTGTCTATGAGGTGTCAAATAACCGATAAAGATGACATAAGACACGGTAACCTTACGTAACATTTAAAATAAGTCAAACATGTTGATGTAGACTTACGTCCAAAGTAACGTCATGCGTAGGTTAAACAAATCTTTTTATTTATATAAAGAAACTTAACGGTCAATAGGTCAAGTACAAGGCGCATCAGAAAGACTGTTTATCTTATTAGGACAATCTACTTATGTTCATAATAAAAGGATAAACATTATCTTATCATTAATTTTTGAACTTTTCTGTCAAGTAGCCTAGTGTTGAGACTCATATAATAAGTGCAGAGAAGTATGAAATTTGTAGGTTCAAATTCAGGCCCCTACAAACCAATGTCCATGAAATTAACTACTGAAGTACACTTAGAATATTTAAATTTTAAATTTAGAACATAGTCAAGAAAAAGTCAAATTTAATAGGAAAAGACAAAAATTGCTTATTTTTATTGAGTCAAACAAAACTATTCATTAAAAAAATTGTCTATGAGGTGTCAAATAATCGATAAAGATGACATAAGACACGGTAACCTTACGTAACTGTTAAAATATGTCAAATATGTTGATAGAGACTTACGACCAAAGTTACGTAATGCGTAGGTCAAACCAATCTTTTTATTTAAATAAAGAAATTAACAGTCAATAGGTCAAGTATAAGGTGCATCAGAAAGACTTTTAATCTTATTAGGACAATCTACATATATTCATAATAAAAGGATAAACATTATCTTATCATTAAATGTTGAACTTTTTTGTCAAGTAGTCTAGTGTTTAGACTCACATTAAAGTGAAAAGAAGTAGAGAATCTGTAGGTTCGAATTCAGGCCCCTACAAACCAATGTCCATCAAATTAACAACCGAACTACACTTAGAATATTTAAATTTTGAATTTAGAACACATCAAGAAAAGGTCAAATTTAATAGAAAAAGACAAAAACTGCTTATTTTTATTGAGTCAAACAAAACAAAATCATTAAAAAAATTGTCTATGAGGTGTCAAATAACCGATAAAGATAACATATGACACGGTAACCTTACGTAACTGTTAAAATAAGTCAAATATGTTGATAGAGATTTACGACCAAAGTAACGTCTGTTGAAGCAAAAAGCTTTTGGATGAATGTTTTAATGATAACAAACCTCGTGGAATAAATGATAAGTTTTATGAATGGTGATCTACTGATGTTTGCACTTGAGTTTTTATTAAAAGAACAGGAATCACATAAGTGGATAAGCTAGAAGCCACCCACATTGATAAGTGCATTATATCTACTCAACAATGAAAGAATGTGTATATCATAAGTTGAAACAACAAGATCATATCTCCATGAAGATTCATAGCTCAAGAATCATGATGGAAGAACATACATCACAAGCTACACAAGAGTGTGCTTGAAGTTATGTGACAAAACTCACATTGAGTTTTATGTTGTATGATAAAAGGAAATATGCATACAAGTTAGGAAGATTCTCAGAACCTCCTCAAAGTATCACACTTCCAAAGCTTCTGAAGATAAGAAGTTCTGAGTTCAGAATGTTCAAATGAACAGAGATCAGAATGTTCATATCAATGGAGTTCATAATAATCATGAACATTAATCCTGAATATATCCAGAAATAATAAAAGATTACTTCATGGATAAACAAGAATATTTAAAGTCATCGGTTGCATGCAATGATGAACTAGATGGAAATAAATATTATTTTGGACTTCAAAGAAATAATCATCTTGTTTGTCAAAACAAATGATCTCTCATTTATATGCTTCAAGTAGTTTTTGAAGGAAATAAATAAGAAACCTTCATAAGGTTCAAACCCATAAATCAATGTTCACAGAAAGACTTACGACCAAAGTTACGTCATGCATAGGTCAAATGTGTTGATATAGACTTATGACCAAAGTTACGTCATGCATAGGTCAAACCAATCTTTTTATTTAAATAAAGAAACTTAACAGTCAATAGGTGAAGTACAAGGCGCATCAGAAAGACTTTTAATCTTATTAGGACAATCTACTTATATTCATAATAAAAGGATAAACATTCTCTTATCATTTATTGTTGAACTTTTTTGTCAAGTAGCCTAGTGTTTAGACTCATATAATTAGTGCAGAGAAGTATGAAATCTGTAGGTTTAAATTCAGGCCCCTACAAACCAATGTCCATGAAATTAACTACCGAACTACAATTAGAATATTTAAATTTTCAACTTAGAACACAGTTAAGAAAAAGTCAAATTTAATAGGAAAAGACAAAAACTGCTTATTTTTATTAAGTCAAACAAAACAATTCATTAAAAATATTGTCTGTGAGGTGTCAAATCAATGATAAAGATGACATATGACACGATAACCTTAAATAACAGTTAAAAAAAGTCAAATATGTTGATAGAGACTTACGACCAAAGTTACGTCATACGTAGGTCAAACCAATCTTTTTATTTAAAGAAAGAAACTTAACAGTCAATAGGTAAAGTACAAGGCGCATCAAAAAGACTTTTAATTTTATTAGGACAATTTACTTATATTTATAATAAAAGGATTAACATTATCTTATCATTTATTGTTAAACTTTTTTGTCAGGTAGCCTAATGTTTAGACTCATATAATAAGTTCAGATTAGTATCGAATCTGTATGTTCAAATTCAGGCCCCTACAAACCAATGTCCATGAAATTAACTACCGAACTACACTTAAAATATTTAAATTTTGAATTTAGAGCATAGTCAAGAAAAAGTCAAATTTCATAGGAAAAGACAAAAACTGCTTATTTTTATTGAGTCAAACAAAACAATTCATTAAAAATATTGTCTATGAGGTGTCAATTCAACGATAAAGATGACATATGACACAACTACCTTACGTAACTGTTAAAATAAGTCAAATATGTTGATAGTGACTTACGACCAAAGTTACGTCATGCGTAGGTCAAACCAATCTTTTTATTTAAATAAAGAAACTTAACAGTTAATAGGTCAAGTACAAGGCGCATCAGAAAAAGACTTTTAATCTTATCAGAACCATATACTTATACATAATTTTTTTTAATTAGTGTTTTTATTAATTTGGTAATTGAAATTAAATTATAAATTTACTATAATTGTTTTTAGCTATTTAAGCATATTAATCATAATAAAAATTTAAAATAAACATTGTTTATAATTTACACAAGTTAGCACAGTTAAAATAGTAGACATCCGTGCTCATTTGAATGGTAGTTTTTAATGCATTTTAACATTAAAAAAAAGAGAAATACTAGCAACACACCTTTTAACACTAAGGAGAATGAGATTCGAGCTTTCTAAGGGAGAGGAGAGTGTAGTTTTTTTTTAAGGCTTGAATGCATTTTTGTCCTTCCTATTTTAAAATAAAAAAGATAAAGTTTTGATCCTCCTTATTTTAACAATAAGATTTTTGGTCCTTCTCTTTCAAATGTTTCAGAGTTTTGATCCCCTTATTTTAAATTTGCGTTTTGGTCCTTTTATTTCAATTTTTCGGAGTTTTGGTCCTAAGCTCGCTGATTTGCATTTTGTCAAAGTAAAAGTTAATGTCTATCGTCACCTCTAATATGAGTATATTGTTGGATATGCTAATATTTGTTCAAGTGTGCAGGACCATAGACAAAAATTTATAAGTATTATATCCAAGTATTGGTTCTGAAGGAACAAAAGAGAGCAATGAAATTAGCAAAGGAAGCTTATGTTGCAAGACAAAGTCTGAAGACTGCCAGACTCTAAAGACCATCAGAAGCTGACTGCCAGAGTCTGACTTTATCAAGAGTCTGAAGACTATCAGAGTCTGAAGCCAAGAAGATGCAGTTAGTTAAAGTTTGTTATTCTGAAGACACATCATTGCAGAAGGAATAAAAGACTGGAGCAACTACTATTTCAGAGGAATTAGAAGGCATTGGATGATTATCCACTAAAGAGCGCAAAAAAAGGGCATAGTACAATTGTACAACCATTACTCCATTACCTTGGCTGCAATGGTACTGCTACAGCTGTGTCTACGCTGGTTAATTCTGCAAACAAGGAATGGATTTGTGATATGTGAAATTGGAGATTTGATTGATTTAAAGTGACTCTTCGTTGATTTGTCATTTAGATGTCTTATGAAATTTTGTTCACTATGAAGTTTTAGTGATTTTGTGAATTGACAAGTCATGTGGTTTGAGAGTATAAAACTTCAAAAAAGTAAAAAAAGAGTGAGTTGAAGGAATGAGGTGCCAAATCGGGGGATTAATATTAAGTGACAAATAGGACGATTTTTTTTAATTAATTAACGGAAATGATAAACATCAGGGGTATCATATACATCCCAATTGGGTTGGTACCTCCATGACACTCTCATCCTATGGCACCTAACTCATAATATTTATTAAAAAATGAAAAAAATATATAAAAGAGGGGGGACCAAACCAAAACTCTTAAAAAACGCAAAATGAAAACCAAAATAAACAAGAGGACCAATGGAAACGAAAAAAAGGCAAGGCAAAGTAGTCCTAAAGAAGTCCTCCCTAAGAAATGGTGGTAAAGGCTCCAACCATACTTACCTCTGATTAGAGTGACCATGGTTTCTAAGCTTAATCGCATAACGTGTACCTCGAATTCCAGCTCAGAACCTTAATGTCGTAATTGGGGATGGTTCACCCTTAGAACATGTTTGGTATGCTCTTTTGAGTTGTTGCTATTGTTTCTTTGTCAAGTATGGTGTAAAAGGAACTTCTGCCCCATTTTGCTGCATATCACGAATTTGACAAAGCAATTCCACCTCCTTCTGCAAAGGTGGATTGCTATGTGAGAGATACACCTATGTACCTTGCGCCAATTGGGTCTCAGGCACGACATCATCATTAAGAACCCGCTCTTGTGTCTGATAAACTGGAACTGGAACCTCAATGAACTTTGAATGCTTCTACTGGTCAACAAGTTCAAAAACGGGATTTGTGGATGTAGGGAGATTGTTCGTAGGCACCTCATCTGTGACATTTTGGGGCGATTCAAATTTAAGTGCCAAATGGAACGAATCGATGAATTATTAAGTGGCAAATGAGACAATTTAATGTATTATTAAGTGCCAAATGGGGAGATTAAAGTTATTATGCGAGTTGGGGGTGGTGGGGGGAGGATATCCATACCATGGTCTACTTGCATTTTCATGCATATGCCTTAACATTGAGTCTTGTGTTTGTTTTTATAGTACAGTTTGTAGTGAATAATATTCTAAATGAATAAGAAATTGTTTATCATGATTCCTTGATAATGGTTGTATATTCTTATTTGATGTTATAGTTTATTATTGATTTTATTTTATGGGTGTTGAAGACTAACCCTCACAACCAACATTTTAGGTACCAAAGAAGAGATGATGTGTACTTGATGTTTTGCTTGTAGCACTTACGGGGACAAAGTTGGGTTTTTAATTTGATTGTTATTTTTAATATTTTAAAGGTTTTTTATTTTAAGAATTTTAATTAAACTATTTTATGAATTTTTGTCTAAGTTTCGGTTATACATTTATTATTAATGACTATGGTTAAACCAAAAAAATAGTCCTATATTTCTAAACCAAGGGCATTATAGGATTCGATCTTGATCCTTAAAAGGGTCCTTAGGTGATAGGTTTAAAGTGACAAAAGCATAGTTATGAATCGAAGAATCATACGAGTTTTTGAATAATGTAAAAAGGGAAAAAGACAGAGATAAAGAAAAAAAGGACTTAAGTGTGCTAAAAGGGAAAATCTATTAATCTATTCGAGTTTCATAGATTGTTCTTTCAATGATTCCGGTAGGAGTACCATAGATATGCTCATTTAAATCATATATCTCTATTAAAATAGATCGTTTTAAAATCTATTTTCTCAAATTGTTACCAGTGTCGAAGTGTTTGTGTCTTGTCTAACGTCTTTGTTAGCACTTCATATACTTCTTTAAAGAACTAAATTTCAATTTGTTTTCCAAATGTAGTATAATAAATGAGTGAAGGTCAAAATATATTAGGAGTACAAGACTAGTATGTTGGAACAAAATACGTTTATCAAACATTACCTTTCATAGTATAGTCTATAAATGTATGTGTATTCCTCCTTGCAATTCCTAAAGAATAAAAAACTTATTGAAACTAACCTGAGTCATGTTTGGTGCAAAAACTATGGCAATGTTGCGCGCATTCATCTTATTCAGATGTTCCTCTTGTACAAAACCAGCCATCAGATTGATAGTCCAGTTCAAAAGTGAAGCTTCAGTTTGAGGTAAATGACTCGCCACTTCGGCACAATCCTCTTCTGTTTGACATTGCATTACCTGCTCTGGAGATAAAGAATCCAGAACACCTGTCGGTAGCTCCCTAAACCAAGCTTTCAAAAATACACAAACATCAAACTAAATTATCAAAATTTACATCAAGTACATAATATTAAAACTTATATTACACAATAGATGTGATAAATAGATACACAATTAAGCGCAATACAAAAGTGCATAGACAAACACGTATAAAATGATAATGCAATAGCACAAGTAGTATTTCACAGCATGATGTTACCATGTAACGTATCTTATTATTGGTGTCTACATGTCAATGTCAGTGTTGTGTCGGTGTCTATGTCTTCATAGCTTGTTGCTTGTGACAAGTAAAAGAGAAGTTAATAAAGATTGTAGACAATGAATGAACCTGTAATCCTCCTTGAGCATACAAGTGTTCTTGCATTAGTAGTAAAATCTTTGGTACAATGTTCCCTCTTTTGTCATATAATAATTTCATGGATTCTGTTGAAACTCCAAAAACAGTTGCACTACATATGTGAAAAATCAAAACAAAAGAATTTAGCAAAAATCACACATTCCATGAAGTTATTAACAACAAATATTGTACATTATAACATAATTGTGTATTATAACATTTGCAAGTAATATATATATGTAACAGTGTTAATTGTCCAAACTCAAAAGAGAAAATCATCATGCAATCCAATAAATGGTATCAATAGATAATACCACACACACAAACAAACAGTCAAATCCATAAGTACCAATAAGAATCTCAATGAACAAAAGTATTAAATTGCTAAACCAGTACTTAACTTTAGAAGAAAATTCACAAGCCGTATCCAAAGAAAGATACTTTTCTTTTTGTCTTAACCCTGCAATTTCAAGAGAAAATGGATCCTGACTTCCTATAAATCCAGAGTTCGACAAAGAGGTGAATAAAGTATGACAAATGATTGTTCCAACCAAAGCTTGAACTTGGGTACTCTGATCAATTCGACTTTCGTTGGAACTTATTAACCATTTGAACACAACCTCTTAATTCAAAAATACTACTATTACTTATAATACAAGATATGAATGATTGACAATTAAAAAAAGATAAATTTTCTCTATAGTAGAAGATGTGTCTAGTGTCAGACATGTGTCAGTGTCGTGTTCGATGTCAATGACTGTGTCGGTGCTTCATAGTAAAATTTCGCAACAAGTAAAAGACAGTAACGTGATAAGAACACTGTAGTAACGAACCTACCTAGCACTGGGAAGTGTAGCGTGGACTTGACGTACAAGCTCAAGAAGCCATTGAACCTATCAGTTTTATTAATTAATTTATTTATAAATTCTCCAGGTTGAATATTAGGAGTATTAGGGTGTGTTTGGATGGAGGTCTTAGGAGGGGAGGGTTTGCTTTTCGTTTTTAAATTACGGACACTATGAAATGTTTTTTAAAAAGTTAACATATTCACGTGATAAACGATCATATAATACTTCAATCACAATTAATTTATTTTAGAAAAACATGTTATATAGTCCATAGTTTAAAAAGGAAAAGTGAACCCTCCCCTCCCTTCCTCTCCTAAACCCTCAATCCAAATACACCTTAGTTTTATTTTTTGTATTGTTCGTTTTCTGTTAGGTGATAGCTGTGGTTATTATGCCATATTGCCACCTATCTCTCCCTTGCTTGTTTCAAATAGGTTAACTTTTAGGATGATTATTTGTTAAAGAGAAGCACATTAACCAATTCAAGAACTGGGTGCTTGGAATGCTATCAAATAATCAATTAAGTTGAATCTTATGAATGAATGGCTTTGTGAATAAAAAAACTTCAATCTCTCTAATAAGGAAGAAGGTTAATTCCTTTTAAATAATGGAATCAAGTGTTACATGTAACAAATTGTATCAGTAAGCTTTTTGGCTTCTATAAATCCCAAAAAATGCTGCATGGTTTTAGGGCTTGAATAATAATTTATTACTCATTGGTAGTTTTACTTGGATATAATTAGTTTTCTACCTTTATCTTCATCAAGCATCAATGCTTTCTAACTTTGTGACTGTTGTTGGTAACATATCACTGAAATTATTGCAGGCTAAAGCACAATTTGAAGTGTTTCCCAGGGGCCAATATTACAAGGACATTCAATATTCCCATGCAATTTGTTTGTCCTTAAAACCATGAACTCTAAGAGATGAAATACTATTCAAGAAGCAAGGAAATCCATCAATTAATTGATTGTTTCCATGGTTTAGAACTTGTAGGTGTTTGCAATTAGCCAAAGATTATGGGATGGCTAGGAATTGCAATGAGGATTTGTATTTCAAATATTCTCTCAAATAGCATGAATACACCCAAAGACATTTAAAATTCGGAAAAGATGAGGATGCCTCATGACAATGCCTAATACTTGTTGCATCAATAAACAATGTGTTATACACAAGATCAAGTGTACTCAAATTTTGCAGCCTTCCAATCACATCAAGTTGTATAGTGCCATTGAAATTGTTTTTGGAAATTTGAAGTAAAAGGCATCTTTTGAGTTTAAAGATAGACATAAGAATAGGCCCTTCAAAATTCCACTTAAATCAACCATCTCTAATAATGACAAAGAAGCATTTGGAATTTCTTCTAATATACCATCAAATATGTTGTAATAAAGCAAAGGATTTGAAGTCTAAATAGTGGTGAGGGGACTCTTCCTTCAAGCGAGTTATCTCCTAAATCAATGTTCATGAGATTTGTTAGGCCCTCAAAGTGAGTAGAAGGAACTAAACACTAAATTATTATGATTGAGATAAAACTTTGAGGTACTTGGACGGAGAAAGGATGAAATTAAAGATCATGCTTTTGAGGTGTTTTTTCAAGAAAGCACGTGCAGTTCGTGGTCAATGTTCAATTGATATAGTGGAAAATTTTGGACTTTCTTCCTTCTTTTAATTCCATTTTCTAAATTTTTTTATGAAAAGATTAATTTTTCATAAAACCGTTAAGTAAAAAGTTTGACTTTATTGACATATCACAGCCTTAGAAATAGTTATAATTAATGATATGAGGTGTGATCAGAAAGTGACATGTCGAATAGCAATCTGTCCAAATGTGAAGTGGGAGATACCGTTGTCATGAACGGATACATGTTATTGATGCAAAGGTGTTGAAATGATAGAAATTGTGTACCTTACCTTTGAAAAAAAATAATTATACATCTTAGTATGATGGTGAAAGGTGCCTTTTATAGGCATTGGTAAAGTGTCTTTTGTAAAATTGATGTGAGGTCGTTACAATTGGCGCTTCATCAATGAAGGCTTCCTACACCTGTTAGGTGCCATTAAAACGTTAAAATATGAGGAAATTTAGTCATTAGCAGTTAAAACTCAACGAGATGAACGAGATTTGAGATTGCTTCTTGTGGTTGAATTTATGTTTGCCCTATTGTATTCAGACTAGAGCGTTGTTTGAACCCAATAAACAAAGAATTATTGGCTTTTGACCAATCAAGGATAGTTAATATCAAATATTTTCAATTATTTAACGATTGTGATTAATTTACGGTGGAGTAAACATATACTAATCGGTGTCCCTGGGGCATTGGTTAAGCACACTATAAAAGGAAAACATTACTAAAAAAGGAATTTTTTTTAACTTTTTATAGATTAATTACACAATTTTCACTATATTAATTACTATAAAATTTTCTTTTTTAATATCCTTAACCAGTGTCCGGGTTACCGGTTAGCATTTCCCATATAATATTTGTGTCTTAACTTATAGTACTCCTATCTTTTAAAATCCAATACTCTAACTAGGTCTAATTAGGCTAATATAAATAAGAGATCAAGGTCATGTTACTATCATCACGTTCACAAATCGCTACATGTAAGACCTCTGGTTTGATACATCTCAGTAGGGTCTGTACTATTACATTCATTGGAAGTATAATAATACATCTAGAAGCAAACATGACTCTCTTATGACTTGGTTATGATTAGGTTATTCAAGAAGAAACATATATTAATTGAGAAGAGATTTTGATTGAAAATTATGACTCTATTATAACTCTATGGGAAATGCTAACCGGTGCCTCCAGGGCATTGGTTAAGGATATGAAAAAGGAAGTTATATAGTAGTTAATGCATTGAAATTGTGTAATTAATTTATAATAAAGTCAAAAACAGTTTCCTTTTATGGTAATAATTCCCTTTTATGGTATGCTTAACCAGTGCCCCGGGAGCACCGATTAGCAGGAACCTAACTCTATTATGATTCACCAAGCATGACGCAGCTGGTTCTAGATCAGAAACATTAAATACTCTTCCGTAGGTATGAAAATTGTCCGTACTAAACACTTTCGTATATGTCGTGCAACAATTGTATCGTGACATATAGCATCTCTTGTGTCATGAAATTGAGAGTTGAAAAGCACAACTTTCTCAAACAATCATTTTTACTCACTTTTTTTTCCTCAAATGATTTGGTCATTAAGAGGAGCATAATCCATCAATACATACCTTCTTATAAATTTTTTGTTTTATTAAAATCTCATTCTAGTCACTCGAGAAGAAAAAAAAAGTTGCAAAATGAGAAAAATAACAAATTCTAATCCCATAAAAACTCGGGACTTAATGAATTTATCGTAAAAAAAAAGCATTTAAGAAGAAATAAAAAATGGGAAAAAAAATCAATAAATAATAATGTACTTAATGAAGTTGCTACAAAATTAATATAAAACTTTTATGATTTTAATTTATTTAGATTAACATATCTTTTAGAGTTGCTACTAATTATGCTAATATATAAACATATTACATATTTTATAAAGGAAAAAAAAACATATTAGCATATACGAGCAATGTTATATAGTACTTCTCCTTCTTCTGTCCCATGTATAAGAAAAGATTCTTTTTTCAGTTCCATTGAATAATTAACATATCTGATTTACAATGAAGATCAAATACATTAATTATTTAATACATTTTTTAAATAAAAAAAAAGGGAAATGGCAAGATCCAACCCTAAAATATGTTAAAAGAAGATATAAATACAAAAGAGAAGGAGGGGGCCAGACCAAACTCCTTCAAAAAGTAGAGAATCTAAAATTGGGTAAACCAATTTTGTTTTTAATGTAAGATTCTCTTGCAAACCATGGTGCATCCTCTCAAAAAATGTAGTGATATGAGGTTAAGCCAAAGTTTGCAAGAGAACAAATTAACTAATTTCTTCTTTTTCATCTACCAAAGATGGGTGGTTTAGGGTCAATTTTTGACGTCAAATCACCCATCTAAATCGATTTTCTTCTTTCTTTTTATTTAAATAAGTGATTTTCATATCAAATTAGGTTTTTCTTTCGTGATTTCGTCGTCTTAGTGCGACACTTTTGTTTGTCGTCTTTGTGCAACGTTGTTTGTCTTTTCCATCTTGTTCAGGTGTTTGTTCGGATCAGATTGTCAGATCAGCCTCGATCCAGTGCAAATCCAACCAATGACTTTGGCGTCATCAACATTGCAGATCCGGAGGCATGACTATTCCGGAGATTTTAATATAGTTATATTTGTAGGCTTATGTACTTTGCCGTTTTATGCTATTAACATGGATGTTGTGAGTTTGTTCACAGATTCATCCTTTTTGTTTTTAGCGAATTTGTATTGCATCGATGTACTCTATCAATTTGAATGAATGAATGTTGTTTGTTTTTTGTCAAAAAATAAAAAGGTGGACAGAAAGTTAGAAAATAGACTCCCGTACCAAATAACTTTTTTCAATTAATTTTGGGTTACATCTTCTTGAAAATATTACTTGCTAGTTCTGCATCATTGATTTTATATTAAGAAGGGTCTGTTAAATCTTGGGGGATTATCGTATAATTACGCTGAAAATCCTTAAGGACAGTGCGATCAACACGTCTCAGACTACCTCATTGTTTGTTCGTTCCACATATCTTGACAGAGTTGTGGTCGATGATCTAATTCAACAACAATCTCAAAAGAGATAAGTTTATTGATCTCTCTTTATGTTTATATTTTATTGATTCTTTTATTTATATATTGATTATTATTTACAGAGATAATTTTATGCCTAATTTTACAACAGAACTTGCATGAATTGATACCAGTATCAACCTCTTCTTCTGGAATGGCAATAGTATAGTTATCACCTTTCAATACCAGTTGTGGTAATTGAGAGGCAGGGATATCACCTAAAGTTAACAAAGTCTGAACAAAGGTCTTAGGTTGTTTCTAGGTAGATTCAATAAGGCTAACTGAAGCATCATAGGTTATTTTAGGGATATGTGAGGTCTTAGGTGGTTCATTTTCTGACTTTTTGATAGGATCAACTGAAACTTGAGAAATGGGTTTTGGGTTAGGGTTAATGGTAGAAACCAGTATAGGTTGATTAGTGACTGGATCTGATGGAATATCACAATAACAAAGGCAAGGCCTCGATAAGATGAAGGGTGAAGACATGATCAGAGCAAGGTAGGTGAAGGCGGTGAAGGAAGAAAGATTACCTAGCAGTGAAGAAAACTAGAGAAGTTGACCTCACCAATATTTCGCCAAAACATTTTCCTACATAGTTCAAATTAAGAGTTCCATCCATTTTATCAAAATTGTTTATCTTGTAAAACAAAAATCAAAATTGTTTATAAAAACCTTTGAAGCTTTTTTAATGTGCATGTAAATCATGATTCCTCTCATTCAAAACCACTTATTTCATGGCTTGTTATGGAAATATTCTTATTCTATAATCCTTTTTAATATGATGAGAATTCTTTGCTCCAACTTTGAACTATGACTATCGATTTTCAAAGAAAAAATTGTGTTGTATTCTCTTTCTGAATAAATGTTTGAGGATAAGACCAAATTAGAATGGCTAAATCCATTTTAAGATGATGATCATAAGTTTGATGTTGTGGGATCTAGTGGTATTATTGAGATTCTTTGTCTAATTAGTTACCACCAACCTAATAATAGAGTTGTATTGTGGAAGCCAACTATCTTGAAATAATTTGTCCCTCTTTTAAAATCTCCAAAATTTATTGGTAAAGGTTCTTATGATGATCTAACCATGCCTACAAAATCAGGGAACGAAATTTAACCCTTAAGTATATGCATACTCGGAACAAAATTGCAATTTTGCATGTTTAAGTTAAAAAATCAAAATAAATTGAGGCTTTTTGGAATGCTATGAAACTTTCCAACTTCCTTCTATGTATTTTCATGTCTAAAAGGAAAAATATGAGGGAAACAATATGAATAATTTCAAATTACAGGGATAAAATCTATTTTTTTTACAATATCTTTTTTCAAACTTCATGTATATTACATAGTTAATTTGAACAATTGACCCTTAACTTTAAATTTAAGAAATAATAATTTTGAATATTAGATAAGTCACACACAACACACAATTGATTTTCTCTCATGTTCATGAACTAAACATGACTTTGAAGTAATATATTTCAATCACAAAATACATTTATGAACCACCAATATATGATATATCTTGCAAATAATTTATATTTGTCGCGTTCTTCGTGTATTAAATATAACTTTTGGAGTAATGGATTTCAATCACAAACAACAACACCAACTACATGCATGAACAACCAATATATCTTTCAAAGAGTACATGTTTTCTTCATTCTTCATGTATTAACTAAGACTTTCGAGTCATGCATGTCTTATGAGAATGAATATTATATAGTTAGAAATACAAATATATTATCAATTATAACCCTTATTACATTCATGTATTACTTTTCTATTTTCGGTTCAATAACTAAACTAATTTTTTTAAATAAGCACATAAGATTTACTAACATTGTATTATTTTATGAACAAATTATAAATTAAATCATTACAACTTTGAAATTAAACTGAAAATATCAACAAAATTTAATTATTTATTTGTTCTCTCATTTGTTTTCATTTATTCTTTTGTGTTTACTAGCACAATTTCCCGGCATTACCCAGGTTAAATATATATACAATTATTGTTTGAATTGTGCAAAATAATTTATAAAAAATGTATATATTAATATATTTTAATAAATTTTACAAATGTGACAACTATTATGAGACAGATGAAGTAGTTGATAAATATAGTTGATTATAAATTATAAAAATCTCTTAAATTCAAAAATAAAAATAAATTATCAATTAAAATAACTTGTTTTAAAATAAAATAAAATAAATATGGAGGGAATAAAACATTGATCCGTGAATATAAATAAAGTATTGATTATAGAATCAAAGAAGTATTTGTTGTCAATGAATGTCGGATCGATTAATAAGGAGTTTTTTCACCCGAAGGTTATGAGTTTAAATCGCCTAAATTTTATCTCATAAAAAAAGTAGTATGTTTAGTTTGTTGAAATATGTATCTACAATATACTTCATCCAATCACATTTATAAGTAACTTTTGATTTTTTAAATTCATTAAATAACTGATGTATCTGAAATATAATATAGTCCATAAACCTCACTTATTTAATGAATCTGAAAAAGGAAAAGTTACTTATAATTTTTTTTTTGAAATAAAAATTTACTTATAAATGTCAGAAAATGGAGTATGTCTATACTTACTATAAATAAAGGGGATGTACGATATTTGGGTGATTCCTGCAAAAAAATATGATTTTTTTTTAAGAAGCTAAAATGAATGATGTGGTTTTATCACTTTCAATTATATCCTTAAACAAATTGCCTCTAAAAATGTTATATTGTTGTAGATATTGAAAAAGATCAAATTTAATATCATATCTGTTATTTTGTTGGTGTCATCGAAAAAGATAAACATGGTTTGTTACAATTTAAAAGTCACAAACATATATACTTATAATTTTTTCATAAAAAATATATACTTATAATTTTAATCAAAATAAAAATTTCATAACAAGCTTTGAAATATAAAAATATTGAGAGTTCCAAAAATAATATAAGTCTTAAATTTATCGAATCCAAATTAAAAAACCAAATCTTAAAAATAGTTAAATAAATACTAAAAATATGAAATTAAATAAATAAATAAATAAAAGAATAGTAATTTATTAAAACAAATTTTGTTAAATTAAATTAGACATTAAACTGGCCAAAAAATTAATTAAATGAAATATGTAGTGATAAGATCAAATTAACATAAGTAGTTTGTTGAGATATTTATGTCAAATAAATATTACGTAGTTTGTTGAGATCTTTATGCAAATACAAAATTAAATTTAAAAAATAAAAAATAAAAAATTGAGAATAATGTAGAAGAAAGACATGCGAATAAAAACCTTATTTTATAAGGTAAATTATAAGGTAAATGCTACTTTTCTGAACAAACAAGCACAAACATTTAATGACTTCCCATCCAGAAATTGTAGTTATGCCCTTCACATTCTTGTACAAGTATAGACATTGTTCATTCGAAAGGTTACAAATGAACATGTACACGTCTGAGGAAGTAAGTGATTCAATCACTAATTTAGCTGCTAATATACAAAAGAGAATGTGTATCCTTTGCACCGTTGAGTTCCTATTTCTTCTGATAATGGTCTTCTTGTCCAATCAACTTTCTATTGTTAACATAAAATGAATAGGTTTTCAAATATGTTTGATCTAGATTCCTTTTTTTGATGATCATCCAATAAAATATGCCATAAATGTTTTGTATTGAATTATTGAATATGTAATCTCTATTTAGATCTAATTCCAACTTACCATCTTATAAAAAGGATAAAAAAAATTTTTATCAAAAGGATCAGAACATACATATGTAGTAATGAAATAGAATCATCCTTGTTGATTTTGGATTTAACCATAAAAAGTCAAAGTTTGTGTTTGTTCCGCTTAAGGGTATGAGGTTGGCCATTGATCATGTGGTTGGCAGGAAAAAAGTATGAAATTACTCTCGGATTTCTCATGGATTGATGGTCGGTGATATGAAGCAATGTTAGGAGTTTGTCTTGTCGTTCCAATCAAACATGAAATTAATTGCGGCACCTAATGATGGGTTTACGTGCTTAGTGAGGTAGATTTTGGGTTGGTAGCATAGCAACACCAAATTCAACTTTGTAATTCTGGAAGCAAGGATTAAATGTCTATATTCCCTTCTTTTCTTATTTTTAAGAGAGTGTATATTCACTTCACTTTTTTTGAAGGAGAGTCTATATTCACTTTTTTGTTCTATAAATACTCCCTCGGTTCTCCTAATAATTGATTTATTTGGAAAACAATTGTCAAAAAAAACAGTAACTGATTTTAAAATTATGAGACAAGATACAATTCATTGATTCAGTCCTTCCTTTGTAATTTACACGCGGTTCAATTTAAATCTCCGACAAACAAAAATCTAAATCATTTCTTTATACTTTTATATTAGAGACAAATTAGTTTCTCTTGTAATGAGTCGGAGATTAAATTGGGTCATGAGAAAATTGTGAAGTATCAAATTGAAACATTACAATAAAATTATAATTTTTTGGATGCTTATAGTTTTTATTTATTGCATAAAAGATGTTATCAATATTTAGACGCGTGTGGTTTCTTATTTATTGCATAAAAAGATGTTATACATATTATTGTTTATATTTTTTTTGTATTAAAATATTTTTCAACAAAATATAAGAAGATTTTAATTTTTTTTGTGGTGGTCGGGGTTTGAACCCTGGATCTTGCATATATTATGCATTGTTTCTACCAACTGAGTTAAGCTCACAAGGACAAAAGATTTTAAATATAATTTTGCATATATATGAGAATATTTTAAATTTGACTTTGTGTCAAAATATTTTGTAAAAGAATATAAGTTTAAACACACTTTTGATCCCTTATTTTTTAATAAAAAAAAGATTTTGGTTCAACTATTTTAAAAATCAATTTTCTACTTCTCTTATTGAACAAATCTTGAAATTTTGGTCCATCTTCTCGTTTTTGATTTTTTTTTTTATAGGGAATCTTCTGGCTTTTGATAACATGGTCTATTTAGTATGGTCTAATAAGAGTTGTTAGGTCTATTTAGTAAGACCAAAAACCGAACTTATAGCAAATAACGAATAGCTTATAAGCTCGTTTGGCCAAAAAAGCTCTATTTGATAAACGTCATTCCATCACAAACTTATAGCTTATTTCACGATCTTATAGCTTGTAGCTTCTCACTTTTAATTCCATTTTTACCCTTATTATTTTAATTAAAATCCACTGTTACCCTTAATAATAATTTATTACGTATATAATTTTAAACAAAATGAGGCTACTGCCAACAGGAGCGGTTATGGTGCATAAGAAAATCCTTATGCACCGTGCATAAATCCCAACATAATTGCTTCCTACACCCCCAAATGAAACCAAACAAAACAAAACAAAACGAACCAAACGCAGAATCTTCAATCTCATCATCAACACCGTCGTTCATCATCATCACCGTCATCATCACCGTACCGGAATGCCAAAACCATTTTGCTGTGGAAATGGTTTCTGTGAGTCGTACTCCAAAACCATTTTGT
>Ga0315915_1003302_pt1 | contig 20490 bp, 7 predicted proteins | sample MpolbnodulesMG_FD_207738 | JGI IMG/M metagenome (GOLD analysis project Ga0315915, IMG submission 207738) | Medicago polymorpha root nodule microbial communities from Los Angeles, California, United States - branched nodules | ecosystem: Host-associated > Plants > Roots > Nodule | place: USA... | reverse complement strand
AAATGTAATTGAAGAATGGAAATTAGATTTAAGTTTTAGGGCTGATTGACATGATTTTGGAGAAGCATCTTGTCCATCTTAGCTGAGAAGCTTTCTTACTATGTTTCTGATGATGGGGGTGCACTTTTAACTTTTGAGGCAATGGCTGAAGCTGCTGCCTTTGCCAGTAATTGGGTTCCATTCTGCCGCAAACATGATATAGAACCTAGGAATCCTGAATCATACTTCAACTTAAAGGGAGATCCTTACAAAAACAAAGTGAAACCGGACTTTGTGAAGGATCGTAGAAGGCTGAAGCGTGAGTATGATGAGTTCAAGTTCAGAATCAATGGTTTGCCCGACTCTATCTGTCACAGATCAGATGCTTTTCACGCAAGAGAGGAAAACAAGACCATGAATCAGAAACAAAATAGGGGAGATGAACCTGTTGAGCCTATAAAGGTTCAAAAAGCAACATGGATGGCTGATGGATCTCATTGGCCAGAGACTTGGTTGAACACTTCCGCTGAGCACTCAAAAGGTGACCATTCCGGCATAATTCAGGTACTAATTAAGCTTTTGAAATTGCTGCTGCGATCTATGATATTATAAAAAATTGCAGTCGGAGTATTAGTAATATAAATCAAGATTATATTTTTTTTCTTTCCATTTTCTCACGTTTATTTCTGTCCAATTCTATGTGAAGTGAAAGAGTTTTTATGTATACACTCTTTTTTATTGCCGGTGTATTCTTTTGTTCCAGACTTGTTATATTCTTTGGTCCATTGAATCTGTTAAATGCGGCTTATACAATCCATTGTGGTCCCAGTTGAAAGACATGAATATTAAAACATTGATGTCACAGCCTAGATTGCGGTTGCTAACTCTTTAAAAAGAAATGCTAAGTAGGTCCTAGAAGTTAAGTTTAATCTTGGGGAGATGAGAATGAATAACTGATGTCTGATGAATGATATTTGGCAGGTGTTGTTGAAACCTCCAAGTGACGAACCTCTTATTGGACATGCTGATGATGCAAAGCTTATTGACATGACCGGTGTTGATATCCGTCTTCCCCTTCTTGTTTATGTTTCTAGAGAGAAACGTCGAGGTTATGATCACAACAAAAAAGCTGGGGCAATGAATGCATTGGTCAGAGCCTCAGCTGTCATGTCCAACGGTCCTTTTATACTCAATCTCGACTGTGATCACTATATTTACAACTCCAAAGCAATGAGGGAAGGTATGTGCTTTATGATGGATCGTGGTGGTGATCGCCTCTGCCATGTCCAATTCCCCCAGAGGTTTGAGGGTATTGATCCCTTTGATAGATATGCTAATCACAACACTGTCTTCTTTGATGTTAACATGAGAGCCCTTGATGGACTTCAAAGCCCATTCTATGTAGGAACTGGCTGTCTGTTTAGAAGGTTTGCTCTTTATGGTTTTGACCCTCCACGTGCCAAAGAAGAGCACGCATCTTTCTGTAGTTGTTTCTTTGTTCGTAATAAGAAGCATGTCAACACCTTAGAAGAAAACCAGGCACTAAGGATGGGTGACTCTGATGATGAAGAGATGAATCTTTCACAATTCTCCAAGAAATTTGGTAACTCAAATATCCTTGTTGACTCAATTCCAGTAGCAAAGTTCCAAGGTAGGCCGCTTGCTGATCATCCTTCTGTGGAAAATGGACGCCCTCCTGGTGCTCTCACCATACCTCGTGAACTGCTTGATTCATCAACTGTGGCAGAAGCCATCAGTGTGATTTCATGTTGGTATGAGGACAAGACTGAGTGGGGACAGCGTGTTGGATGGATATATGGATGTGGTCACTGGTTATAGGATGCATAATAGAGGATGGAAGTCAGTTTACTGTGTAACTAAACTAGACGCCTTCCGTGGAACTGCTCCCATCAATCTCACTGATAGGTTGCATCAGGTTCTTAGATGGGCTACTGGCTCAGTTGAAATATTCTTCTCTAGAAACAATGCAATTATGGCCTCCCGAAGAATGAAATTTCTTCAGAGGATAGCATACCTTAATGTTGGAATCTATCCATTCACTTCGGTTTTTCTTGTTGTCTATTGCTTCCTGCCTGCACTCTCCCTCCTCTCTGGACAGTTCATTGTCCAAACACTCAATGTCAACTTTTTGGTTTACCTCTTGGCTATTACTGTGACTTTGTGCATTCTTGCTATGCTTGAAATTAAGTGGTCAGGAATTGAGCTGGAAGAATGGTGGAGAAATGAGCAATTTTGGTTGATTGGAGGGACTAGTGCACATCTAGCTGCCGTGCTTCAAGGTTTACTCAAAGTCATTGCAGGCGTTGAAATCTCATTCGCATTGACTTCAAAATCTGGCGGTGATGATGTTGACGACGAGTTTGCTGATCTATATATTGTCAAATGGTCATCCCTTATGATACTGCCAATTGTAATCATGATGGTGAAGATACTAGGAATAGCTGTCAGAGTTAGCAGAACCATATACAGTACCATACCACAGTGGAGCCGTTTACTAGGCGGTGTTTTCTACAGTTTTTGGGTCTTGGCTCATCTCCATCCTTTTGCAAAAGGCTTGATGGGAAGAAAAGGGAGGACACCCACCATTGTTTTTGTATGGTCAGGTCTAATAGCAATCATTATATCACTCCTCTGGGTGGGTACAGACCAAATAGGCAGTTCATTCAAGTTTCCATGATGGTAGCTCATTCTTTTTGTCAGATTATTACAATTTTCCTTTTGAGTTTTTCTTTTTCCCTTTTGACTCAACAGCTCGGTAATAATAGTGAATGAACTTAAAATTCTCTGTTTAGTTTTCTTGTCAATTTTATTCCAGAAAGTTGTTTTTAGTAATGAGAAATGTTTGATGGTCCAAGAAATATTATTTACTTGCAGACACAAGTTTTATGGTTTAGTAATGATTTATTTTATTTTAACATTTTGTTATATGATTATATCTATTCTCTAATTCCCTATAATATTCTTTTAGGCTATGTTTGGATTGGTTTAAAAGTAATGTGTTTAATTGTATTTGTGACTGTAATGGAAAGGAATAGATTAACATTCCATTGTTTGAATTTTAAAATAATGGATGGAATGGGATGAAACATGATGATGAGGTCTATTCCATTCCCTTTTTCCTTCTATTTTTCAATGCCATGCATGAACGTTATATCATCTTCTCCATAGTCTTTCAAAGTGAAGGGAAATAGTTTCTAAATAGAAAAGTAGCATACACTGCTCATGGTTTTACGATTTTTTTTTTTTTTTGACAAAATGGTTTTTGAGCAGTAGCGGATCCAAAAACATTGATTCGTGCAAATTTTAACCAGAATTATGAGATCGTGAACTCAGTAAGTATGTAGAAAGAGATGCACAAAGATTATCCTCAAATATTTGGGTCTTCCTTTTTTTTTTTGTTAATTTTTGGAATTATGTTAATTGCTTATTTGAATATAATTTGAAGGACTAACATTTTTCATTTACTTTTGCTATGGTCGGACGTGATAATAATCAATATCATTTAGAGGTATCTTGGAATTCATTTTGATAGTGGAATTTACAATTGATTCATTTTTGAGTGAATACCTATTTTATGCTATGAGAATGATCGTGAGATCCAATTTAATCCTTGAGAACCCGTCAAAAATATTTAATCCTTGAGAAAAATAAAGACAATTTTTATCTTTTTATCTTTTTTTATCTTTTTCTACATTTGCTAGGTTGATGAAGAAAAGATGGAGGAAAAAGAGTGAAAAGAAGATAAAAATGAATAGAAAATAAAACAGTCTAGTAGTTTTGTATGAGAAAAAAATGATAATTAAGAGCTAACCGGTTATCTTAAGTCTTAACAGAGATTAGCCGTGTTAGCATTAGAGGGTTTGTGGTTTGTGTCACTTTAGAGAAACAAATAGGATGTGGTCTATATCAATTGGATCTAATCCAACCTTATGGATATTATTAGGGCTGGTCCTTGAATTTAGATGCCTTGCACGAATCATGATATGGTGCTCCTATAAAAAAATACACAGGGTTATAAAAGAAATGAACTAGATGATTATTGCATATTTTCATTTGACATTGTGCAAAAGAAACAAGAGCATGGATATTTGAAATGTGAACCAAGTCGCTCTAAACTAGGATTCATGCTCCAAAGTCTACATTCGACACTTGAGAATTTAGTAACCAAAGAGAACATGTTTTACACAATAGCGCACATGGATCATAATTCAATGTTTATATCCATAAACCACTTTAAAGAGACGACTTCTTCTTCTTCCAAGAAATCGTTTGATTTTTTACTATTATATCTATAAAAAAAGAATTCTATGACTATTTAATAAACAAATAAATAGTTCATTTTTTTTTTGACAAAATATAAATAAATAGTTCATTTGGAACCTACTCTTAAGAGACTATTATATTCATACGACATTAACCCTTAGGTTTTTTGCTACTGTCAAAAGTCAATGACTTGTGTTCTTGTGTTAATGAAATTGAGATGGAGAGATTAGAGATCGAAAAATAGAAAGAAAGGATCCACATAAACTCGGGTAAAATAATATGACTTTTGAGTGTTAATATATAAGAGTTAAAAATCCAACTCTTAAATATCATTATTCTAATTTTAGTGCTCAAATTGTGGATGTAGTTAATTGACACACACGCCCACGCACCCACACACAAGTGAAAAAATAAAATTTTGGTGCCTCTAAAAATATGGCAAGCGCGCGCAGACTCCAATGTCTCAAAGAGAGCTGAAAACAGTGGAAACAAAGCTTGCAACAAAAATGGCAAATCGATAGCAACAACATCACATAAAATGCATAGTGATTACAACAATTGAGACTACATTGGAGAGTGGAAACAAAGCTCAAAGTAGAGTTTGTAGTAATAACCTTCAACAGGAACAGAGTAATGGGAATGAAGATATTGCAACAACCAAATATTGCTGCTAATTATTTATACACAATGTGACTTTAAAAAGATATAATTGTCTTTTTTAATTATTCCTTTAAAAAAATTCAATTGTCTTTTTTAATTATTTTCAAACATATAATTGTCCATTTTTTAATTATTGATAATGACATATTTGTCTCTTTCTAATTATTGTCAAGGACAATTTATTTTTTCAGGAACTAAAATAAGTATTCACTAAAAAATATTGCACTAATATAAACTACTGAGAAATCATGTGTGTTTATTTATTGATAAAATGGGTATTTGTTATCGATAAAATGGATAGTTTGCAAAGTATTACCTGAGTTTTCTAACATTTGTTCATGGTTGAATAGTAAAGTCGTGTGACCACATAAATGTCACCTTGGAGTAAATGTATTTCACCTGGAAGTAAATTTCTAACTTAAAAGTCGAAGAGAATATAAAGAAAAAAAAGAAGTATTATAAAAAAGAAATAGAGATGAAAGAGGAACATAACAACCTCTAACATATATATCACATAACTTAATCATTGTATGAGACTGATGTTTCTGTTGACATTTATTTAACACTTTGTTTTATTTGTATTTCTCTTTCTATCATAATTTAAATAATAATATATATCAATCACATATATCACGTGTATACATACATCAAAAGTGGATGTTCATCAAATAATTCTCTAAAATAGGAGTAACATTGTAGAAGACCAAGTGATTCTAAAAAAAAAAAAAAACTTAGGCAACAAGTATTGATTCTCTTTTTTTGACAGAGAAGTATTCAGTTTCTTAAATCTAAGTTTCTTATATTTGAATTGTTGTTTTTATTGAAGTTAAATAAAATATTTAGTTTATAATAAAATAACCAATAATAATTGTTATTTTTATAAGAAGTAATTATATTAGTTTAACTAATTTATGTTTCGGTCCAAATGAACAATAACAAAATGTAGTACCTAACACTCCCACCGTCCTAAATTATAAGTCGTTTTAGGTATTTCACCCAAATTAACAAATATCGTATTTAGTTAAAAGATTGGGTACATACACTGGTATTAAGGTTGCTATCACATGAACATGAGTATAAGTTGATGGATAAATTATTTTTCAAACTATAGATATGGAGACAAATATTATATCCCTCTACCGATTGTCAATCCTATGCCGCGTGACAATATGTGTTACTACCTTTTTCCAAATATATATGGAGACGTCAATAAAGTTTTACGATATTTGTAGATTTGTGTGAGCTTACACGAAAAACGTGATTTTGAGGTACGAAAGTATAACAAGGATACTAAAATAACAACTTAAATTTGAATTGCAACATTTTAACTGATACCCTAATCAATTTTTTTTTTTGAAGAAGTACTCTAATCAATTTGGATACTAAAGTATAAGGAGTTTTTAAATGGGTCAATAATATAACACAATTATATATGTATATTCTATTGTCCATGTCTCTTGTAGACTACAATGTCTCTAACTGAGTTGAAATCAGTGGAACAATTGATTGAAGCAACAAGAAGAGGTGAGTGTCAGAGCTTAGTGTTTAGTTCAAGGAAAAGTGTTTTATATTATGTTGGTTGGTAGTATTTGATAAGAGGGTATCACTGTTTGTGAAGTTCTAAGAAGTAGGGGTGGACAACGGTCGGGTTCGGTCGAAAATCGATCCAAAAACCCCAAACCGAAGGACAACCGCGGGTGGCAGAATGGAATCCATTTTCGTCCGTTAGAGAGCTCGGTTATGGCGGTTGTCGGGTTGGGCGAAACACGGTTTGTGCGGGTGGGTTGATACGGGTAACCATTAACTCAATTTTAAGCAAGCCAAATTTCAAAGCTTTGCATACAAAAATTCAGAAATTCTCCACAAAAAAACGTATACACCAAACAAAAATGAAGAAGATTTTCAAACTTCTGAAAGATCTACTGGCGGCAAAAGCTTGTGCTCTTCTTCTTAAATAAAATTTGAAAGTGGAAGTGTAGATCTAAGAACCTTGAACATATTATGATTGTGCTGCACTTTGTGTTTGGAGAAGAAATAAATCTGGAAAACTGGAAGTGTGATAGTTGTTATGATGAGTTTTGAGCAATAAAAATTGTGAATAAAGAAGTAAGGGATGAACTATGGAGAAGAAGAAAAACGAGGAAGGAATTTTGAAGAGAGAAGGGTAGTCTGAAATTCAAAGTAGAAGTGTGAAAGGGATGGGAAGAGAGTTGTTGGGAAATGGTACTGCGAAAAGAAAGAAGTAAAGAGAAAAAGGAGTTTTAGCATGTGAATAATTTGACATTTTTTCTTAGGATGGGACCCTACACATAGAAGAAGAAGTAATGGTTTATCTCTATTATAGACTAGACAATATTAGTCGGTTAAATATGGGTTACCGTGGGTGTATTTTACCCACCCGCAACCGACTGAATTTACCCATTCATGACCGTTTTTTGCAATCCGTATAATCCGTGTGACCCGCCCAATCCAACCTGCTTGCCTGCGGACTATTCAGAACTGACGGTTTGGGCGGTTTTACAAAATCTTGTCCAGCCCTACTAAGAAGGGTGTGTGTTGGTAGAATGAAATAAAGAAAATATAAAGTTGTATATGAGAAGGGTGTGTAAGGTTATTTACTAAGGTTGTGTTTGGATCCAGAGAAAGATAATGGAAAGAATGAAGAAGGAAATAAAGTTTGTGGAAAGATTGTCTTTTCATAGTTTGGAAGCACTTCAAAAAGCAGAGGAAAGAAAGTTCAAGGAGGGACCCACGCTCAAAACCTTTCCTCCCTGCTTTGGACGGAAACATTGAAGAAACACTAACTTTTTGGGAAAATGTCAAAAATACCCTTGTTGTGTTATTAATATCACTGTGTTAAACCAATCAATGGTCTTATAAGCTATGCTTTTGAATCATGCTCCAAATTTTTTTGCTCTTGACATGATGTTTTGAACAAAAAGGACATTAACAAAAAATTTAACAAATGTTATGTAAATTAAAAATTATTAATAAAATCACCATTTTGCAAATATACATATCTTTCTTTCCTCTCACAATCTATTCAATGTCTTTTATACCAAACAACTAAACAAATCATCTCACTTTCTTCTACCTTTCTTTCCTTGTACTATCTATCATTACTCTTTCTTTCCTTTAACTTTCTTCTCCAAACCAAACATAGCCTAAGAGTCTAATATCAATAAAAATTCCTTTGACCAACGTGTTAGTCTTTTATTTACTATTTAATTCTCAGTGTTTTGTTAAACAGAATATTTCTAGAGTGGAAGTTGCCAAGTTGGACAACAAGGACGGAGTGAGAATGCAGATTTGCCCTTTTAAACAGAATAAGGAGCAATTATATTATATGATCTGAAGTTCATCCTGAAAGTTCATAGTTGGAACTTGGAAGAAATAAGCATACCAATTAAATCAATGTGAGCATAAAATTGCTATAGAATGAATACATTTAGCAGAATAGTTATTTGTGGACTTCCACTTTCTTAAACTACATAACTTTCAATAACTGATAGCTGTAACTAATTAATTGAAAGTGTGAACCAGGTGTTAGATCTACTCTAGCATGCCTTTTTAATTAGAGGATCAAGGTTTTTAGAGTCAGCCGAATTGAGGCTTAATTGAATCTAGCAAGGATTACTAAATTGTCACTAATTGAAGGCTTAATTGACAAGCTCTTCCTTACTTGCCAGCGTAAGTACTACAGCATGAGGAGCACTAAACTATCACTAATTAACTTTCAAATGGTATAAATTCCTAAGAAGAAGCATTACTGCAGCATAAGCACTATATGTTTATACAGATGGTAGTGGAGGTTATTCTATCAAAGACTATTCATCACATATTAGATGTGATACTGATCTGAATTTAATGTAGCATCACTCTTCGAGGATGTAATTTTACCTTGTAAAAAAAAAAACCTATCAATCAAATTAGAGATAAAGTCACTCCTAAACATTTGAGTGGTTGAGCATTTCATTGATAGAATTTTGGACTTAATCCAGGACCAAATGAGAAATTTTACCATATCTAAAAATGAACTAATGGCTAATCTTGATTACCAAACACCTCATCGTTGTCAACTATTAAATGATCAGACCATAACTTCAATTAGCTGACTCAGTGTTCCAACAAAAACCCTCCATCGTCAAAATGTCATTTGGGTTTAGCTCAATTTTTATCTAGAGTAATGTTAGGTTTATCTTTCATTCATGAATTCTGCTCTTTACTTAAAAGTTTTTGCTCATTCTCAAGTGAAATGACCAAAATGCGCATACGTGACTTAACTTGCACGAGTGTAAATTGCAGAATTCAAATTAATAAGCAATTTAAATCTAAAAGGAATATATTCAAATTTTAATAAACAAATGTATTCAAGTCATTACATTAGAAAGGAATGTATAAAAATATCACACTTTATTACGAGGCATTACATTTAATTATCTCCTTCTTCGCTTAACTCAATTTGGTTGTTTTCGACGGTCCCTGGGGCACCTGTTTTTGGTTGAGGGCCGAAATAACATGTCCTTCCGCTCCTCCTCAGCCTTGACTGGTTGTACACCGGCACCTTCGAATTGTTTTTTTTTACGAAACCGTCACATTCGATTATGTGTCATATCACAAGCGACTTTGCTTTCTTCTTATTATTCTCATTTTTCAACTGAACCTCACCTTGATTCTGAGACATATCGGAGAAGGAAGAGGAGGAGAGAGTGAGAAGGAGAGAATGAGAGAAATTCTGAAGGTTGGGAGAATATTTATAGGGGAAATGCAAGTCTAGGTTTTATCTAACCATTATGGTTGGTCAAAAACGTAGTAAACCATCTGACCACCGTCCAAACAACATGACAAATGTGGTTTTGAACTAACGTGAGTTAACTTACGCAAAGATTTTGAACTAGCGTGACTTAACTCACGCTGCGTGTTGTTATAAGCCCATGCAGAACCTCATTTCCTCATTTCCAATCTCAAATCTCTCTCAAATTACCCAACTCCAAAATTCCTTCAACTTCAAATCAAACAACACTCCAATAACAAAAACAAGTAATTTTTCACTTAAATTATGTTGGTATGATAGATTTTTTCACTTAAACTAGAATTCTTTAGGTTTAGTGTTTTGTTAAAATTTTGATTTTTTTTTTTGCAAGAAATGATACAATGTTACATGTAAATGATTTATAGTGCTTAATTGTTATGACGTTTAGATGTTTGCATGTTTATGTTATATTTTTTACACTTGGATTAAATTTTTTTAGTTTTAGGTTTAGTTTAAATTTTGATATTTTTGCCAATAAATCAGACAATGTTACATGTAAATCACTTATATTGCTTAATTGTTTAGATGTTTGCATGTTTATGTTGTAGTTATCATTTTTAGGATTTATGTATAATTTGCACTCCTAGCGTTTGATGAAATGTTTGAATGAGTTTTTCATTGATTATTTTTAATTTCTTATTGTGTAGATTTGAAACAATGGTCGGGTGGATCGACGTTCATACGCAATTCAACGGCGGAGAACCTCAGAGGTTGAAGGTTCGGTGTCTTGGTGTAACGTTAAGAGGTCTAAAGGATGAACTAAAGGAATTCAACCAAGGAGTCAAGCCCAGAGACACAAGGAGGGTGGAATACGTTCGATATAAACGTCCAATGCTCGACGAGGGAGAATATCATTTAGTTGGGTGGAATTAACGAACGACGAAAACGCGACGAGTATGTTTTGGGAGCACAGCATGTTCCAGTGGATTGATATGCGGGTAACGTTTCTGAGATCAACTGAAGATATTATCAAGAGTCTGATTCCGCCAGAAGATCGTGATTAGGTAGGGATTGTGATTAAGTAGGGAAATGCAGCTTGCAACTACAACAATTGTCTTCCTTTGAATGGGGTAATTCAAACTTGTTAAAAGGCAGTTCCCAAGCATTCACCCGACATTTCTATTGTTCCTTTCAAAAGATTAAATTCTTGTTAGGCTGGTTTAAATGAAGGTATTGAAGTGTAAAGGAATGCACCTCATTCTTTTGACACTTGAATACCATTATTTAAACCAAGCCTAACAAGAATTTAATGTTTTGAATGGAACAATAGAAATGTCGGTGAATGCTTGAGAGTTGTTGTTTAGCAAGTTTGCATTTACCCTATTCAGAGGTAAGACAATTATTGTAGTTGGAAGATGCATTTCCGAATATAATGTAATGTAATGATAGGTCATATTTAGGAACTTTATGTAATGTAATGTAACTTTTAAGTTATGATATCGAATTCCTTCATATCAGACGAGTTTCAAGAATACATGTTGTTTTGAATGGAACAATAATTTATTTATTCACTTGTCGTATTTATTTATTCGGAACCTATGGTACCATTAGTCTGCAAAAAAAAAAAAAAAACTGCACACCATTTTAGCCTGAGTTAACTCACGTTGCCCCATGCATGCAACGTGAGTTAACTCACGCTAGTGTTAAACCCAGCGTGAGTTAATCACGCCAGTTTGGTCGGTGGTCACACCTCAAGAACACGTTTTTTGGGCTTTGGTCAGTTATTCAACCTTGATTTTATTGATTTTTTACACTTTTTTTTTTACAGTTTTTTGACTACATTTAGTGCATATGAAACCTATGCAACCATTCCCCTATAAATACCCCTTTAAACCTTCACCATTTTCTCACATTTTCTCCTTCTTCTCCTCACTCTTTCACCTTTATAGTTTTTGTTTTTTTTAGCTTTTTTGGGGCCAATTTAGGGGTAAAAAAGGGTCAAGGGAGAGAGAAAATAGACCAATCGACTTGGGGACCAAGAGGTCAACCTGTGGGGTAAAAGTAAATCTGCTTCTTTTTACCCCAATAACTTTTTACCGTGGGTAAAAAGACTCTTTCTTGGGGTATAAAAATAACCAGATTTAGATTTACCCCAAGATGATTGGTCTCTTTTACCACCAACCTTGATCCTTTGTTACCCCAAAGTTGGTCTATTTTTACCTCAAATAAGCATATTTACTTTATTCCAATAAAATGTATCAAATTATGTAATTGTATCAAAGTATTAATAAAATCAGGTTTTATTATGTAATTGTTGAGAATTTTATATTGCCATTTATATTATTTATAATACTATTTAAATAAATTCGAAAAAAAGTTGCATATTATGAAACGTGAGTTAACTCATGCTGCTGTATTTGTAAATTAACACTAGCGTGAGCTAACTCACGTAGCGTGTTTTAACTCACGTAAAATAATACACTGGCATATGTTAAGTCACGTAAGGGCATTTTGGTCATTTCACTTGGGAATGAGCAAAAACTTTTCCGTAAAGAGCAGAATTCTTCATTCATACTTGACAGAAAATTACCCATCCAAACACTAATTTCAAGATATAAGAAGCCCCGAAGTCCCTAAAGTCCAAACATCACCTTTCAAAATAGATGGCTTAAAAATAAAAAATAAAAACTTTCAAAATAGATACGTGTCTTTACTTTAGTGTGCAACAAGAGGCACATAGTTGGATGGAGATCAAAATATTATAGAATTTCAATTGGATCTAATCCAACCCTATGAATATCAGGATTGCTTCTTATGTCTCAAATCTCAATAGACAGTGTCACACATAAGGGGTGCATCATTCTAATAGCCTAAAGTAAACAAAAGTAGTAGAAGAAGAATAAACAAGGAAACATCAAAATAATAACACGACTAATTCTGAAACAACGTCAGACATTTCATAATTCATCCTTCTCATGCTTCTTTCTTAAATATTACAATTTACAAGCTATCTTCCACAAACCATCCTAGTCTTTGGATTGATAATACACAAAGAAGGATCCATTTCATATTTCCCAACAGTAACTCACTTTTCCCACTCCAAGTCTAAAATTTGTGAGTTCATCTTTGGTTGAAAGCTGACTGTCCCACTGGACTGCTGATTAGTTAGACGATCCCAACCCATAATGTGTGGCAACGCAAACTGTATCAAAAAACAAATTGACTAACTCTTAACAACGAGCAAAAATATATTAAAAGCACAAGTATGATTGGGTCCAGAATCAGATAAAATAGGGGGTGGGGGCAAATAACTTAATTCAAGCTCAAAAACCAGCGAAGTTAAAAACCAGGGAATTTCAAAAATTGCAGTTAACCAGGTTGCACATTTTCAAAACAAGTTGTCAATAACAACAATAATAGCCAGAAATTTCATATACATAACCATTGAGATATTGTTGGACTAATTAAACTCACATTCTACAAAATGTAATTGAAAGTGTAATTATATCAACTTTGACACTTGATGTCTGCAGATCCTAATTGTGCTTGGATGGGGGTTATGATTGAATCATATATCAGACAAATGCATTATGGTCAATGTTTTCATCAGTTCAGTGACATGTCTAGTTTTCAAGACTTTGATTTTCAATTCTGCCCATCTTTAGTAATTTACTAAATTATGCATGAACCAAAATTGTAAGTGCGAGTTAATCATAGTAAACAAAACAAAGAAACATAGAATTAACTATATTCCAATCATTACCTGACAACAAAACAATAGTCGGCCAACTTGACCAGACATGGCATACCAGTTCCGGAATGCTAATAAAATGTAAAGTGAAATATACTGTGCACTAAGAAAACAGCTTAAAAATGTTGAATCAAGTTTGGTGGCATTTTTGTAATGTGTAATGTATCAACCAAGGTTGCATGACAAGTCCTGTGTTGCTAAATGGTACACTAGGCACTTAAAATGAAAAGATAATTATTTCCTCCCTACCAATGCTAGAAAGAACAATGATAATAAAAGAAAATAGATAGCCACTTCATTGTTATTTAAGACATGAAAAGCAGAAACTAGGACCATATAACTTGTGAAAGGTGTAACGTAATGACATAATGGGATTCTATGAGAAACTAAGCAGAATAGAGGCATACACTGCAAGCTGTCTTCATCACAGCAAACTCAGCAGTTGTAACAGGAACACTAAAATTGTCTTTGGTATTTAACACGGAGTTAACAACAGCTGTCAAAGAGGGAGACAAAATCATAAGGAATATAGTATTATATTGTGCACTGCAACCCAAATACCCAATGTATTAAAAGGTGAACAAACTAACAAAACAAGCCTTACACAGAGAGAAAAAGTAGCCATTGCTATGAGGCTTAATTGACAAACTCTTCCTTACTTGACCAGCATTACTGCAGCATAAGAATTACTGAACTGTCACTAATTAACTTTCAAATGGTATAAATTCAACAAACAAAAAAACTAATGGATATGTTAATGCTACATGTGATTCTAATCAATCCTATATAGATCTCTCATGAGATAGTTAATTGGCCATCAATTACTAACCCAGGAGAATCGTGAAATATACCTTGATTTCATTGAGGGGTCATGAAAGAATTCACATGAATCTTGGGGACCAATGGCTATCAAAGAACCGACTTCAGTAGCTGATAGGGCAAATCTCTACAAAAATTAATTGCTATCAGAGAAAGAGAGAGAATTGAATATCAAAGATTTTATGTCTCGTATTTTGTTTCCTCCTACAAGTATTAAGTAGAACTTCCGAAACAATATATTAGGCCAAGTTGACAATATGTTATTCTCTATTACAAAATAAGAAAGGAAAATAAAAGTTGACCGAACTACGTCTTACACAATAGATGTAAACACAATTGACCGAACTTCATGATCAATCTTCGTGTTCTTGTACAATGTACATTTATTTATTTGTTTACTTTAGAGTCAGATTTGCTATTCTAACAAGATGATAACAAAGAAGAAAGAATAAAAGGAAAAGGAAATTACTTGTCTCTTCTCCCAGTCATATTTGCGCTCCCCAATAGCAGGCATGAAACTCATCATTATGGAACCGCGACGATCAACCACAAGAGCCCCAGACTATAACAAATGGAATTGATAAACATGAAGTTCAGATTAGTTAGACCATGTTTGGATAAACAAATTATCAGTTATCACATAAGAGCTTAAGAATAAGCTATTTCAATAACACAACAAGACAAAATAAGGTCAAATTATTTTCGTATAATCTATAAACTGTTTTCATAAGCTATCCTGGAGAGTTTGTGAAAATAAGCAGAAAACGGCTTATGAACATATGATAAGTTGTTTTAGTAAGTTCTAACAATCAGTTTCACAAGCGCTCATGTTATGTTAGTTGATAAACTCAAATAAAACAAACCAAACGAACCCTTAATAACGCGGTAAAAATGAATGTAATTAATGAATTATGGATTAGGAAAAAGAAAGTTACATCCAACTTAGTAAAAGTAGGAAGACAAGGACTGAGTGAGAATGCAGCTTTGCCCTTGTAAACAGAATAAGGAGCAAATATACGATCTGAAGTATATCCTGAAAGTGAAGCATATAATATAATTTATATCAATCAATCAATGTAACCATACAAATGCAGCATAATTAATAAAAAAGAATGAATTAATGAATACCTTTAGCAGAATAGTTGTTATTTGTGGCAGTAGAGAAATCCCTAGCGGAAAGAACTTCCAATAGATGATTCCTGTTTCATAATAATAATAATAATAATAGTAATTAATTTTATGCTTAAACCAGAGAAATTTGTGAGAATGAAAGAGATTGAAGGAGCACCTGGAAGATGAAGGAAGCATGCGAGAGAACTTCAACATTTTTGAAACGGTTTTCTCTTTTCTCTCACTCTCTCGCTATGAATGAATGAAAAAATTGGTGTTTATCAGTGTTCAATTCAAAATGCTCAGGCGTCGTTTTATTAAACGACATGTCGTTTACTGTGAAACGACCAAACCATGATAGGCTGGCCCACTTCCGGCCCAAGCCTCGGCAATTTTTTAGTTTAGCCCAACTTATATCAATGGAATTTTTTAGTTTTACGTATTTTGTAGAGATCAACTTTCACCATAAAATAAAATTTTGAGTGAAACTTAAATATTAAGGATTGAGTGTTATTGTGTGAGATTATAGGGTTGAGAAACACATTCTAAACACTTTGAATAATGAAATTACATTGGAGGAAAGATCAAACTTTGTCTCATTGTTTTATTGAGTGATCTAGCTTTGGGTTGAGAGAAAGAGAGAGTAAAAATCAGAGTTTGCTCTTGTTGAGCTCTTTAAGATAATTTTTTGTAACTCTTTTATATCTCTTGCAAAGATTTGTTGGTAGTGGATTGGAGAGTTGCTATCTCCACTATATGTAGGTCAATCTTTGTTGATTAGGGTAAATAATATTGACGTGATAGTTTCTATACTTTCTTTATCTTGTTCCTTAGATTGAATGTTTCACAGTGCATTACACTTAGAGATTTCTTCTTGGGTGTTATATAGTTGTTGCTTGGGATGTTTAGTTTCGATAGTCGTTGTTATTTGTTCCATATTCTTGTTGAAACCATCAACAAGTGGCAGGGGTATGTGGGAAGGGAACAAATCATTCAAGTGAGGCTCGTGGGTAATAAATGGGATATTGAGAAATTTTTTCAACAATAACAATTTTAGATTGTGGAAATCGAATCAATTTAATTCAACATAAATGTGCAGATGATTTGAATGGTGAAGCTTTAACGCCTAAGACTCTAACCAAATCAGAGAAGACTAAGATGATAATTAAAACAAGTAGTTTCGTTATCTTGTGCTCAAAAATTAATTATTGAGGGAAGTCATGGGGGAAAGGATTGCAACGAAGATGTGGACCAAGCTAAAATCATTGTATATGACTAAGTCGTTGGTTATGTCTGAAACAACAACTAAATTCATTCAAGATGGCAATGTTAAAATTCAAGGTGGACCCGATGAGGAAATTAAAAAACAACATTGACGATTTGCAAAGTATTGAAGCGGAGCTTGATGATTAGTTCTTTTAAGCATATTAAGGATGCACTTCTTTATAAAAGTAGAGGCATTATCACCTTAGAGGAGGTCCAATTGGCAATTAGGACGAAAGAGCTAACCATTCTTATTGACACAAAGGTGGAAGATAGTGGTGAATACTTAAGGGTCCGTTTGATGGTTAGGATATGATAAAGGCAGAATATGATATAAAGCTGGATAGAGATAGGATATGATAAGGACATGATAAGCATTAATCTTATCATGTGTTTGATGCGCACATGATAACAAACAAGATATCGTTATAATTAAATGAAAAAATTGCTCTCATAATTATTATTATTTTTTGACCAAAAAATGGCAGAATATCAAGATAACAAATAAGGAATGATCTTCTAATCTCATCAGGATAATTTCTAACCCAGCTTATACTTAGGATAGAAATTACAAAGGAAAGTCAGGATATGATAGGAAAATGGTTTATTTTATCCTATCCATTTGGTGCATCAAACATAAGATTTAAGCAGGATATGATTAATGTATCATATCTTGTCTCCCTATCCTGACCATCAAACAGACCCTAAGTATCTCAAGACGAAGGGTATGAGCAGAAGAAACAAGGAAAGATCAAAATCAATAGGGAATAACAAATCTAAGTTTAAGTACTTCAATTGTCACAAGGTTGGTCACTTGAAGAGGGATAAACGATTGCGTGCAAGTTGTTGTTGATTCAGATGATAGTTACATAGATGCATGTTTAGTAATGGTGACAAGTTGAAAAAATGAAAAGGGTTGGGTAGGGACTTTGGATGATATTCTCACTTATGTTTAAAGAACGAATACTCTAAAAGAAGGTTGAGTCTTTCGCATTGAAAATGATAAAGCTTTTAAGGTCTAAGGTGTGGGTTTCGTTTCTATTAAGATGCGAGGTGTATGTTACATCACATATGTTCCTTCTATGAGTGAGATCATGAATATATCATGTGTTGGTATCAATAGTGTCAAGTAGTGGATTTATCTAAGGGTTAGTTGGTTGTGGGGTTCTGCTCCTAGCCTTTCTCATGTTTGGTTGGAGGTGATGTTTTTCCATTTCTAAATAGAGGAATGATATGTGAACATATCATTTATACAACCAACAACTTATTTGATATTTTTTAATATTTTTTACTGTTTTGATTTACGTGCTCCTCGCATGTTACATAGCGTTGCATTAGTTGTCCAATTTTGTATATACAAATAAGGCAACTCTTCTAAATATCTAGATATAAATATATATAGATATGTAAAAGTATATATTTACTAAAATCAATTTTCCATTTCTTGTCTCCTAGTGAAAATAAAACAACATTAACAAAAGTGGTTGCTTTGGCAGTGTACAACTCAACAGGCGTGGAGATAGACAGATCATAGCAGTGAGTGAGTGAGTACTACTCAATCAACTAAGTTCCAACAAGACATAATAACAATAATATGATGCGATACAAAGAGGTTATCATCTCTTCTCTTCTACTTGTAGTTCTAGCTAATAATAATAATAATAATAATATGATAATGATGATGATGAATCTTTCTCACTCAATTAATTAATTACAGGAAAAAGAAGCGAAGAAGGAAGCATTTAGAAAATATCTTGAGTCAAGTGGAGCTGTTGACGCTCTCACCAAAGGTGGTATATATGTTTCTACTTTACTTTTTATTCTTTGTTGGAATCAATTAATCCAAGTATTGTTACTGTTGTTGCAGTTCTTGTTTCTTTATATGAACAAAACGACAAACCTTCTTCTGCTCTTGAGTATGTTCCTTTTCTCCCTTCTTTGATTTGAATTTGAATTTGAATTTGATTTGAGCATTGTAAGATGACGAGGTTGTTGGTTGGTTTGGCAGGTTCATTCAACAGAAACTAAGCTGTCCTTCCATCTCTGAATATGAAAAATTGCAAGCTCAATTCTCTGATCTACAAATCAGATATAATGACCTCCTCGCAGCACACCACAACACCTGCAAAGAGGTAGCTACTTTTTTTCTTCAGCTTTGTGTTTGATCACAAAGAAACTAGAGATTTGAGAGAGATTCAATGTTAGAAATCAATTCGGAAGTGCACTTAACAGGTTACATTGCAGCATGTCATTTAGGATTCAGGATCAGTAGGTGTATTTGTAGTTGAGGTGTAGTCTGTGATACAAACTAATGCGGCATATACCATAACTCTCTTATCTTTTTATTAGTCAAAATTATAGGCCAAAATAACTTTTATACACTTGGATAAGCTAGTTTAGTTCTTAGAATTTGTGGTTAGATCGAACAAAGATCTACCAGGCTCTGATACCATCTTAGAATTCATGGTTTGGCTAACGCAACCCCACAAAACCGGTTTGTGAGGTGAGGACTGCCCCCACTTATAAATACTTGTTTAAGCTATCTCTCATCTAACGCAGGACTCTTTAACATTAGTCTTTAATATTTTGTTCATATTAAATTAATCATGTAATATATTATATGAATGGTGTTGATTTTAGTCCTTGTGACTGGTACTATTTCCAACAATGGTTACAGGATTAAAACAAAAGTAACAAGAACCAAAAGTAAATGTCATGTTTCTACTTTCAAGAATCATAAGTATAACCAAAACAAATTCTTTTGTAAGGACTAAACTAGAAAAGGTTTATATTAGACGGATAAAAAGTTATTAAAGTCAAAATAATATGAAATGGTTATGGGTGTTGTATATGCAACTATACCGCTGCTCATTATGTGCTGGGGTTTTGAAAGCCGTTGTATTTGGATTCACGATCGCAGCAGAAATAAATATGTTCACTCTGTAAACATTGTGATATAAAATGTGGGATCATTGATTAGCGACTAGAATCTGGACTTCAACTGTTGGTTATATTGAGTTACTGTCTTGTGTAGTTAGCAAACTCCGCTATGTTTAAAAAAGATCGTGTATGAACCTTGACATTGTTCTTTATAATTAACTATATATACATACAGAAAGGAATGAGGTTGGGGACTGACTAGTAACAGAAAAAGAGAATAAAAGAAGACATCGCCAATCGTTATCCCTCATTGTGCTTGATAATTGTAATAAGATTATTACATTCAAAGATTATGTGCTTCCATAAAAAAAATCACATAGCTTATCAAATCAACATTTATAGGGATTGGAAAAGTGTATCAGGTTAATTATCATCTGTTTCCATACCTATCTCTGGAATGAACACAAATGGTTCTCCATACTCTTATCTGTCATCTGATGTATTCTTGAAACATGCTGAATATATGGTAAAATTGTCAGCTGACACATGCCATTCATCATGATTTCTCTTAAGTTAGTTACTTTTATTTCTTGCTTGACTGATCGTAAGGTTTATAAAGTCACTAATTCACTGTGTTGTATACTGCTTGACAGTTGGAAGAAATGAAAAGCTCCCATGCCTTAGCAATGGTATCTACTAAAGAAACAACTGATCATGAATCACCAAATAAAGATGATTCTTGAAGGTTGCATTACATTACTGGAGTATCTAACCTGGTTTTCAACTTTTCTGTTGCTTTTTTGTCATTGAGTGGTTATATGTTAATGTTGGTTTGTTCATTGTTTCTTGCCTCTAACTTGTAATCACCTTCCCCCAACCTCACCAAATTTTTCTCTTTCTTTTGCTTGAATTCTGATTTATATCTGTAAAATGGTATTGATTTCTTATCAAGTTATCATTATATCTCAAAAAAAAAAAAAAAAAAATATAA
>Ga0315915_1003301_pt1 | contig 20492 bp, 13 predicted proteins | sample MpolbnodulesMG_FD_207738 | JGI IMG/M metagenome (GOLD analysis project Ga0315915, IMG submission 207738) | Medicago polymorpha root nodule microbial communities from Los Angeles, California, United States - branched nodules | ecosystem: Host-associated > Plants > Roots > Nodule | place: USA... | reverse complement strand
AAGTTAAGAAAATAAAAATAAATTATTTTACAAAATTTTGTTTTTCCAAAAAAACTAAAAAATAAATAGTTAATTGTATTATTTTAATTTAATTATAATCGATAATTTTATGTAATTATAAAATCAAAAATTAAATAAGAATAAAAGAAATAAAAAGTGGTGGGGTAGAGTGTTGAATAAAAAACCATTGGAGAGGGTAAAAGTTGAATGAGTGTTGAATAAGAGAGAGAAATTGACATGGAGTGTTGGGAATTGAAAAAGTGGGTGTTGAATGGTGTTGAAAGAAAAAATCATTGTAGATAGTCTTAGAGTAACAGGAAAAAGTAGAAAAGAAATAAGAAACCCGCAACTAAAATTATCCGATGGTAATTTTGCAACACAATTATTTATTTATTTTAGGAATGCAACATAATTAAAATATTATTAATAGATCTTAGAGAAATTTTTAGGAAACCATCAAATTGGTCTCTATACTAAATTATCAAATTGATTTCTAACTCTATTAATAACTTAAAATGATCTCTGTTTTTGTCAAACATTTCTTAGATTGGTCCCGACTCTATTAATAACTTAAAATTTTTGAGTGTTTATGACTCACTGTCTTTTGTATATTATTTAGTGGTTAATGTCATAACGTCTTTTGGATCTTATTTGGTACGTTAATAGCTTAAAATACAAAACGATTAATAGAGTCGGAAACCAATTTAAAAAACGTTTGACAAAGACAATGACTATTTTGAGTTATTAATAGAGTCAGAGACCATTTTAAAAATTTCGTACAAAGACATGAACTAAATTTGGTGATTTACACAGAAATTTTTCTTCCCTCCAATGATCCACTCCCATCTTTTCTAAATATTTTTTTTCTAGATATTAAACCAATTAAATATGAATTAAAATATCCCCTCCTTCCATCTCTAAAATCAAACGGATAACTCATTGATTTCCAGTCAAACATAATTATTAAAGTCACATATAACATTACAATATAACAGTCATCAATGTCAACTTCCTTCAAACAAATGTCAACTTCTTGACACATCTTTCTAACGCGGCAGGGAAAAATTCCACCATATACTAATACTATACTAATATTATAATTATTTTAATTAAGTGTAGCATGAACATTTTCTATTTCAAAGTCATACACTAACGTCACTCCAAAGACCTTTGATAATAATGTTCAACGAATGTAATGATACATGTGCTTTGTTTTCAACTTAATTTGGTATATGCACAAATCAAATACAAAACGATTTAAATATTGTAGGACTTTTCTAAATAGCCAATTTTTATATGGTGTTTCTACGTTGCTTCTGCTTTAATCAGCATTGGCATTAAGCTCTATTGATGAATAATTTATATATCCAAAGTCTAAACAATAGACACATGCAAAAGATAAAATTCAATGAAAATTGATATTATTTCCTTCTTGATAAATCTTATATGTATACTTCTTCTACCTTCCCTCAAATTTTCCATAGCTGTAGATACTCTTAATCTCTCCCAATCCTTCACTAATGGCATGACCTTGGTTTCACAAGGTGAAAAATTTGTACTTGGTTTTTTCAGTCCTATGAATTCCAACAAAAGTTACTTGGGGATTTGGTATAAGAATATCCCAGTACAAACAGTTGTTTGGGTTGCAAATGGTGTCAAACCCATCAATGATTCCTCCTCCGGAATCCTAACACTAAACAACACTGGAAACCTTGTTCTTAAACAAAGAGACAAAGTAGTTTGGTATACAACAACATCTCAACAAGGTTCCCTGAATCTCGTTGCACAACTCTTGGATTCAGGGAATCTTGTGATACGAGACGAGAACGAAACCAACCCAGAAGTCTATTTGTGGCAGAGTTTTGAATACCCTTCTGATACAATACTTCCAGGGATGAAGTTGGGTTGGGATCTTAGAACTCATACGGAAAGGAGAATGACGTCTTGGAAAAGTCCTGACGATCCATCACCAGGAGACTTATATTGGGGTTCATTACTTTATAATTATCCTGAACAATATCTTATGCAAGGAACAAAGAAATATGTAAGAGTTGGACCATGGAATGGATTGCACTTTAGTGGTGTACCAGATCAAAAGCCTAACAATGTTTATGCTTACAATTTTGTGTCTAATAAGGATGAGATATACTATATATACAGTATGTTGAACGATTCTGTAATATCAAGAATGGAATTGAATCAAACAGATTCAATTTATTATCGATACGTATGGTCCGAAGATCAACAAATTTGGAACGTTATGAAATCACTACCAAAAGACAGGTGTGACTATTATAGAAAATGTGGAGTCTACGGTATTTGCACAATCACAGGCTCACTATTATGTGAATGCTTATCAGGGTTTAGCCCTAGGTCTCCAGCTGCCTGGAACTCATCTGATTGGTCTCAAGGATGTGTCCGAAATAAACCGTTAAACTGTACTAACAAACTCAATGATGGATTTGTGAAAGTGAAAGGTCTGAAAGTTCCAGATTGTACACATACTTGGGTAGATCAAACAATAGGTCTAAATGAATGTAGACTGAAATGCTTGAATAATTGTTCTTGTACGGCTTATACTAATTCTAACATAACAGGAGAAGGCAGTGGCTGTGTCATGTGGTTTGGTGATTTAATTGATATTAGGGAGTTTGAAAATGATGGTCAGGATCTATATATTCGAATGGATGCTTCAGAATTAGGCAAAGGTAAGGACATCTTTTTCATGATTTTTTTTTTCCATGGAACCATCAAATTTAAACTTCAACCATTTATCAGAAACATTCATGTAATATATATACACACACACACACACATACATGTTTTATTTATTTTAATTTGGTCTTGTACACTGAACTTTGAAGAGGGACATAATGGGCTCAAGAAGGATCTGATAAGCATTCTTGCTAGCATCATTATAGCATCTGGGATGCTATTTTTTGGATATCGTCTCTACATACTGCGGCACAGAATAACTGGTATGAAACTTTTTTATCTATATTTTCCCTAAATGGATGGTAGAATGGTTTTTTGTTGAACTAGGATGAACTCTAAGAAAATCACTTGGGCTACTTACAAAGGATAAGAAGTACTTAAATTAGCGAATGAGATGGTGTATCTGTTCTTACAGTCAAATTTAATCAGGATCAAAATGTAACTTACCAAACTAAGTACATCTGAGGCTGCTATTCTTCCAACGTATCGTGAAGCCTAGTGTGCATTATTACGACATCTTAACAAAAGTAAACGCTATGAGCAATTTTTGAAAAATTGCAGATCAAGTAATCCAAATTTAGAAGGTGTATGCTGTGTGCTGGTTTGATAATCATGTATCGTCTGTTTTCAGCAGCATGTCAGTAGTCATTTTCATTCTTTTGTTAAGTGTGCTTGCTGGAATTTTTTATCTTTTGTGTGGACTGTTGTGGAGAGTAGTTGTATTGGAGGTTGCCGCTTTGAGATGGTTTGGAGTTTTATATCTAAAGATAGAAACTTACTGATGCTTCAATCCAGCTTCCATTTCATTGAAGTTACAGTTAGGGTCTTCATCTAATCTGTCTCGGTTATTTAATCATGTACGGGGTATATATCATTCGTGATCCTTTGGTGTTGAGACTAAATTGTATTAGGTTGGCCAGGCTTTGTAGAATGCTTCAATTGCCAGATTTGTATAATTGGCGTTTGTATATTTTTCTCTAATCCTTGCATAGCTTGTGCTTGGATTAGTATTTTTTTAATAAATTTTTGCTTTTAAAATAAAAAAATCAATTACAAAGGAGAGTTTAGACGCTTCACCCTACAAAGTTAATGATTTATCACATACCTCATACCTTATGCCTTAAACTAAACTGAAGCCATTGTTCCATTTTATCAGAGGATTCAGATATTATTGAACTAGAAGGTGGCAGAGGTAATGAAGATGAGGATGATCTCGATCTCCCGCTGCTCACATATTCAACCTTAGTCACGGCCACTGATAACTTCTCGATAAAGAACAAGATTGGAGAAGGCGGTTTTGGACCTGTATACAAGGTAAATAAGTATTTATTATGTAGGAAAAAAGGTTAACTATACTGTCAGTGTGATTAAAAAGTATCTTAATTTACTTTTATATGTAATTATGTAGGGAAAATTGGCAAGTGGACAAGAAATTGCTGTGAAGAGGCTTTCAAGTGACTCTGGACAAGGAATTAATGAGTTAAAGAATGAAGTAAAACTTATAGCAAAACTTCAACACAGAAATCTTGTTAAACTTCTTGGTTGTTGCATCGAGGAAGAACATCGAATGCTAGTGTATGAGTACATGACAAACAATAGCTTAAATTGGTTGATTTTTGGTATGAATATTTCAAACATTCTTATACATTGGCAGACTACTTAATGATTCCAATATCACTTTGGAGGTTATGAAAATACAATTTGAAATCTAAATCCAAATAGGTCAATAAATCTACTTATGAAACAGATGATACCAAAAGCAAACTGCTAGATTGGCCAAAGCGCTTCAACATTATTTGCGGAATTGCCCGAGGTCTTCTTTATCTTCATCAAGATTCTAGACTGAGAATAATTCATAGAGACCTCAAACCAAGCAATATTTTGCTTGATGACAAGTTGAACCCGAAAATATCAGATTTTGGCATAGCTAGAATTTTTGGATTAGATCAGACTCATGGAAATACAAGCCGAGTTGTTGGAACTTAGTAAGTATCTCAGTACCAAGCTGAATTTGATGATTTTGGTGACCGATCTAAACTTTTTTGTTTTTCTTTCGATTGTATGTTGCAGTGGCTACATGGCACCAGAATATGCTGCAGATGGACTTTTTTCTGTGAAATCTGATGTATTCAGTTTTGGAATTTTGATGCTGGAGATTATATGTGGAAAAAGAAGTCGAGGTTTTTATGTCGAAAACGATTCTCCTAACCTTGTCACTCATGTAAGTATTTGATGATGTGATACATGTAAGTACTTGTAGGTTTTAACAATTTTCTAATTTCAATCTCCATGGTTCACTTTAGGCATGGAGTTTATGGAAAGAGGGAAGGGCTAAAGAACTAATTGACAAAAACATAAAGGATTCTTGTGTTGAATCAGAGGCACTGCGTTGCATTCATATCAGTCTCTTGTGTGTTCAGCAATTTCCAGAGGATAGGCCTGGTATGCCTTCTGTGATTCTAATGTTGGGGAGTGATGGTGAATTTGCTAAGCCGAAAGAGCCTGGTTACTATGTAAACAAGAATTCATTTGCAGAAACTTCCAAGTCAAGTCAAAGTGAAAAGAGCATAACCAATCAGATGACTATCACCTTATTAGAAGCCAGATGAAAAAAGGAACAAATGATGAACAAATTCACTAATATCTTCGGTCACATAATTTATGCAGCACCGACGATTCATATTGAACGAGTGACACATGTTAATGTCCGACACCAACACAGTATTGACACATGTATTACACTCAATCACTTCAATTTTTTGAAATTTTTACTGGTGTCTATGTGTTACAGTCATTGTCGCGTTCAACGTTTGTATCTGTGTTCATAATTCAGTGATCTCATACTCAACAAATGGACACTTCAAATCATACTCATATAGCCTGTTTACATACGCGGTGCGTTTGTCCTTTTGGCGTTGAAAAAACGTGTTGCCGCAGAAGCTTACTTTTTGAGCTTCTTTAAATCACAGCGAAAGAGGCTATAAATGTGCGTTTGTTAAAGGAAACGCACAGCCAAACCGGCACATAAATGACAACAGCATTTTATTGAGTGCTCACTCTAATAGAATTCTAAATAAACACAACAAATTGTTCACAATTAATGCCCTAAACAAAAACTGGAGCAACTACGTTACATTTGTCGGTTGGTTACAAACAATGCACCCACAGAATAAAAGCAAACCTACTCTTTTAACAGAGGGTGCAAATAGCAAATATAAAAGAAAAATAAAAACAATGGATGATCTCTCATGTCCAATCCGTAGGTTCTAAGAAACATTATAACAAACAGGTTATAGGTAAGTAAAAGAAAATCAAAATAGTGAGATTGAGAAACAACCATATGAGCAATCGAAACTTACTATTAATGTTCAAATTTCAGGAAATAGTTCTTCTAGTTATGCCTTGCTGGTCCTAAATGGATCCAAAAGAATTTGATAAATGATGGTAATTAACAATTGACGGTGTCCTGCTCTGCTTTGTGGCTTGAGCTCTCACCATCAAATAGATCAGAATATTGGGCCTCATGATTAGATCAAAGGAAAACTGCCCTTCTCCCATACACTTTTATTCAATGAAACTCAATCAGCTTAAATTAACCTCAACATGAGTAAACTCACGTTCGGTGAATTCAACGTCACTTAACTCACATTGAACTAAGGTGAGTTAACTTGTGTTGGAAGCCAACATCACTTAACTTGTGTTGGTTTTAGATAAACTAACAAACCATCAATTTTTGACAGAATATTGTTTTTTTAAGCCCCGACACGTACAATATGTTATGTTCATTTTTTAAAAGCATGTCTTAGCTTAGAAAGAACATTTCATTCACTAATATGCAAAATCTAAACATAGAATACGACAACTTTATTTAGTTTTAATTTCATCTCCGTTCAAATCGGACAATAAATGAAACATTGTGTTTCATTAAGTTACATTCTCTTTAAAGATGTTGTATCATCGTTGTGCTCCTCGATTTTCGGATATCAAACCATTAATTAATTTGAATCGTCAATCTTCGAACTCTTAACTTTTATTCGTGGGAAGGGAAAAAGTAAGTAAAAACCCTTATGAGATTATGGATCCGGGGGTTGATTTCGCGGAGGGAATGTGTTACGCACCCTACACGACTACGGTACTCCGTAGGAACCTTTTGCCTAATTTTTCTTGTGCTAATTCATTTACTTATTTTGAAAATACTTGCCTAAATGTCTAAGTGAAAGAATGGAGGGAGAAGAAGTATGTTTTTGTCATTTTTTATTTGATTTGGAAGGATTAACTCCTTTGCCTACATACCCTAAAAAGGGATCAAAACCAATGTAGTTCACTCTTAAAAAATATTTGGTGAGTTAGGTTGATTTTAAAGTTTTAGAAAATTGATTTTTTAGAAGGGTTGCGAGACCTCAAGGTAGAGAAGAATAAACAAAGTGAGTTTGGTTAATTTTAATTAAAAAGGAATCAAGTCTAATATGGTTTAAGATTCATTGACATTTGATTAAGAAAATAAAATAAAAAAAGCCACTTGGGTTTAAAATCCAAGTGAAGTATTAAAAAAATATTTTGATGCTTGAATTACTTTGAAAATCAATTTCTATGTGAACGTAGACTAACGGAAGCTAAACGCAACGATGTAATATAATAAAGTGCGGAAAATAAAATGCATGCATTACATAAGTTCCTATTTATACACACTAAGCAATTAATGATAATTAAATAAAAGACAAGAAATAAATATGCATGCAATAATTTTAAGCATAAATTAAATTATAAATAAACAACAAATAAATTGAGCATAAAATAACCATAATTAAAAACAAACAAGCCAATAACAAAAAATAGTAGTAAAAATGACAAAATAAGAACAAATATTAAAGGCTAGAAAGTGGAAAAAAGAAAATAAATTTTTAGACTAAAAAGAGGCATTAAAATAAAACAAGTAGTGTAAAATATATGAAAAATATTGAAGAAAGGTAAAAAAACAAAGGGGCTCAGGCAGGATGAATATGGACCACTTGATGAATCAGGAGGTCCAGATTCAATCACTATATCAACTCATCACAGCCACATGATCAACTGATCAAGAGGTTAAAAAAAACACCACACAAAACAGAAAAAAAAAAAAAAAAACTACTGGAAGCACAGTGACCGTCAGAGAGAGAAGCTCTCTTCTCACCAAAACCAGACAAACGGAGAAGAAAGAGGAGGGACGGTCAGAGTTCCTCTGACGCGGTGGTCTGCCACGTCGGAGCTTCACTTCTATTTTTTTTGAAAAATTTTAAGCCCAAAACAATCGTCTCTTCCTTCTCTACTCGAATCCACAGATAGTTTTCACCAAAACCCACACACAAAGCCTAGATCTAGAATGCGAGTTTCGAAAATTTCTAGCAAAAACAAAGATGAACAGACATGAAACGAAATCCTTACCTCTAGAATCAAATCGGAGAAAATGTTGAGAAAACAGAAAACTTCTATCCTTCTCTTGTTCCGGTTCGGTTCGATCTACTCTTACAAGTACAAATCCGGCTCGGTTTTGGTGCGTGAAAGAGGAATCCGGTTCAGTTTCGTCCTTCTGACTTGATTTTAAATCCGGCTGATGTAATTAATTGGTGACCTGACTGCAATAAATGCAGTCTTATTTATACTGACAAATTAGGTTAACTTGGACCAAAGGACCAATAGGCTTAGGACACTTGGACAAATGGATCAGAACAAAGACTAATGGACAATAATAAAAAAAACAACAATAATATTTAATTGATAAAAGAAAAAACGAAAATTAATAATAAAATGAATATGAAACAAATAAAAATGACAAGAAATAACATATAATAAAAATAAAAATAGTTAAGAAATTTTAAACCAATAAATAAAAAGAGAATAAAATAAAAATGATAAAAAAAAACTAAAATTGTCCCTTTCGGTAACTAAAACGAGGTATTTTAAAATACCTCTCGGACGAAATTTTGTCTGAGACGACGAAATTACTCGACTTTAAAATACGAATAAAACTTTTAAAATGGTTAAAATTTGGGGTATGACACATATTGTCGTTGACCGCATACTTGTATCCATATAGCCGTTGATTATAGTTGTTGACAATGATGATTTTGTTTCATCATGAGGTGACGACCTAGGAGAAGAATGGTACCACATGCATGTAGGAGTCGTGTCTAGGCGCATTACATACATTTGATGAAATTGTTAAATGCGTCATAATTGATTACGCGTTTGGTGAACTTTGGTGAGTTTGGTGAATTGTACACTTGGTGATATTTGGTGAATATGTGAAGATGTGTACTTATTGATGTTTGTTGTTAATGGTGATACTTGTACATTTGATGATTTGAATTGCTGATGTTTATTTCGGTGAAAATAATGAAGTGTAATTTATATGAATGTGATTTTATGATCTCTTGGTGATGATGACTTTCTTGCTTATGTTTTGAAATGATGAATTGTATTTGTTGAGTTGATTAGGCTGAATGAAGAATAAGGTGAGTAATCCTTTTATTGATTGGTGTTGATAAATGATGAGCTTATGTCAATGACTTGATTAGAGACTGAATGTGCTTGCTATGCTAGGTTAGAATTGTGATAGCATGATGTGTATGGAATGGGGGACAATATTCAAGTGATCTTAATATTCTAAGAGGATGGTTATGTATATGTATCATGCATGAAATCTTTGAATGTTTATGATTGTTTATGTTTGATTATGATTGATATGAAGCTAACCCCCAGTGGTCTGTGGTGGACCGCCTACCTATTTGTATGAATGGGTAGACGGCATGCAGGATTGATCTTTTAGCTTGCTTGGTGAGTTGTTTGAGGATAGCGGGAACTTCCTCTTTTTATTTATTTTAGAGTCTTAGTATAGGCTCTGATGTAAGTTGTCGGTCTGTATTTATTCTGGATTGGTTTATGTTGTCGAGATTTTACTCATATGTCGGGATTTGGAGATTTTATATGGTGATGTATGTTTGAGTTTATGACATGTATAATTTGGAGATTTATGTTATATATCCGCTGTGGAGTTTTGAGGATTAATTTTTATATGCATGTTGTTTTGAAATCTTTTGAAAACGTAACATCTATTTCTTGAATATTTGTATTATCGTGTGTTTTATCGCTTTAATAGAAGTTGGGCGTTATAATGGTCATTTCTCCGAGAGGGAAATTGAAGTTGTTGGTTTCCCGATCTCATCTCTTTAACAAGGTGGTGATGAGGTGATGTTAGAGTACTGATGACAGGTCATATTACGTTATTCTTATCATGTTTTTTCAGTATTTTTTAGTAGGAAATAGCAACAAAATGGAGGAATATTAGAACGATTGCCTATGATTTCGGGACTTTTTTAATGTTTTCTATATTTGAGTTTGTAATTCTAGTTTTCCTGAAACATAGCAATTTGAGGGGGGTTTTGAAGTAATTCACGAAGAAATCATGCAAATTGGCAAATCAAGAACAACCAAATAATTGTGAAGATTCAAGAGACAAGAATAAAGATTAAATAAGCTTCTGAAGACTTACAAGTGGGGGGAATTTTGTTCCCAAAGTACCTAAGATTCAAGTGATAAGAATAGTTTTACTGTAGTGCGTAAGATTTGTCTCCTCTAGAGCGCACTCCTAGCTTAGGCACTTAAGTAGTGACAGGGCCTAATATTGATATTTATATATCTGCCTATCTAGGAAGTTATTAATTAGTAACTAGAGAAAGAAACCGAAAGCCAGTGGACCTAATAGAAAGTATTTAGAAGATGACATAACTAATATTGATGCAAATCTGTTGAAATCAGGAGGTAACTAATTAGTAATTAAGGAAACAAGTGACTTCCCAACTTCAATTAGCCCAATAACTCCATTCTCCTCACACCATGGTAAGGTAGAAGATGATAGGGTTGCCAATTTGTAGAACTACCGAGAGGGATAATGTGTTATGTACTCTTAATATTCATAGATGGGAAAACCTTTAAGAACATTGGCCACCATACCTTTGGAAGTTTATGACACCAACTTAAGTCTATGTTTCAATTACCCATGAGGAAGTAATACCCCACACGTAAGGATCACCGAGTCACCGCCATGAGCAACTCAACAGGCGGAGGGACAAACCAAAATCAACCAAGAGAGAAAGACCCTGCACGTAAGGATCACTATGTGACCAACAAGTGAAACTTGACAAACCGATTAGGTTATCATGTCCCGACAGACTCATCACTTAGATAGTCTACTTAGAATAACTGAACGCAACTTGATTGGTAATTAATTCTAACAAATAAATAAGGCGGATTCAAAGAATCCTAACCGCTATTAACATTTTGTAACCAAACAAGTAACTTTGCTCTGTTGCAAACAAATTAAATTTGCAAACTCTAAATCCTTAACTCTTTTATATTATTTTGTTCCCAAATAAGTAACGCAAATTGCTTGAACGAAATGACAATCCCTGTGGATACGATACTCTACTTATCACTTTATAACTTGGTAAACGATTTGGTACACTTGCCTAATCCGACCATCAGCATTGTACACTTGTTTGATATATGCCAAACTTTCTTTGTTTTTTTCTTCAAATCCGTGAGAATATTCCTAGGAAATGCCAAGCTCTTTTTCATGTCGACAACTCTTTTCATCTCCTCCTCTTTTATTCTACCCGCAATAAGGCGGCAGGCTAACTTTGGCTCCAATGCATGGTTGTGAATTCCACTAAACATTGTCAACCACCAATCATTTGGATCCTTCTCAAAGAAACAACGCAACCTAAACGGACAATCATATTTCCTGAGCTCGTGCCTTCATGCTTCAGTTTCTTCTTCGTCTTTGGTGTTAAAAAAATGAGGCGATGTCTACTTCAGAACCGCGAAGCTTGGCAACACTAGTAGGTCCCAGTTAGGTTTTTCTTCAATGTGAGACTGAAAGGGAATTTTGACTTTAAACTTCACATCAACAATTGGTTTGATATTGCCAGAAGCTTCAACTATGGTTGGTTTTGGCTTAACGCCATCATCCATCATATTTTCAACCATCACTATGTCTATTGAATGACAAAATAACAAGAAAAAAATATAAATAACTTGTGCAACACGCTAAGAAAGAAGAAAAAAAATGGCGCAAAATTTCAAAAACTATGCGTTACACCTGCATGACTTAAGTCATGTGGTACTTACACCTACATGAGTTAACTCACGTTCAACCTTCTTCCCAAACTGACGAACCAAGCCCAAAAACTAGCAAAAACAAAATGGTTGATTTGGTAAGCGTAGAAACTTGCTTCCTGACGATTTGCAAGGATTTGAAGTGAAGATTTTGCTCCAAAAATTCGCACTTTTTGGGTTTTTGGAGGTCAAGAGGGAAATAAAATGGTTGTTAAAGTGTGGGACTGATGAGTTTTGTACCAAAACAGCACATCCTTCTCACTTGACTTAACTCATATTGGACTCAACGTGACTTAACTCACGCTAAAAGTACCAAACGTGACTTAAGTCACGCAGGAGTACTTTCGTCCAATCATAAACATTTGATGTGTGAAGAGCAATTTTCTTAAACATTTGATTAATTCGGTTATATGTGATGTATGATAGGTGTGGAAATGATTGATTCGGTTACATGTGATGTATGATCTGTGTGAAAGTATCCCTCTTTTAACCTAAAGCATATATCCTATTTTGAATTGGTATGTTTGATTGAGTAAAAGTACATACATAAATGGTATGAGTGGAACAACAAATCGGTAACATATTTTTTTTCATTTGTTGAGTAATAAACTTTATGCAACAAAAGTTGAATATTGGGATGGAATGGTTGAATATCTTTTCAAAATATATGGAACTAATATACGTGTTTCAAATTAAAATTTTGATACAAATGGTTTGAATACAATATACAATGTTTTTCTTAGAAGTTAAATCAAAGTTTCTTTACTCTCAAGGATTGAATACAATATATGATGTTTGTCTTGAAAGTCAACCCAAATTTTTTGTAGAGAGTATTTTTACTTCATTTTTTAAACATGGATTAATATAAACGCTTTGAATTTTGAATTCAAAAGTTTGTTTTTCCTGAATATATTTTGAAATAATACTCCATAGATATTTCAGATCGTTCAGATTGTTACATAAACATAATTTAAGTTCCATGTGGGGACGAGATGGTCTTCACGAAAAGCTCAAGACCAAAGTTTTGTCTCTCTGGAGAAATAAAATTACTCATCATAGATCCTTATAACTGGGACATTTTAGTCCTCATTAAACTATTATCTAAAAATCCACTATTTGCCCAATTATCTAAAAAAGTGATAGAATTTTTTATGTTTCGTATATGTGGGAAAGAAAATGATATTAGTCCATTAGAATCATGAGTACAAATTATGTTATCAAGAATAATTCCTCTCAAAAAATGTTATAAAGAATAAAAAAATGTTTTAGATCATGCCGAAGTTAGGGGTGTTCAAAACCGAACCAACCCAATGGAAAAACCGCAAATCAAACCAATCCAAACCAAAACTGCAAAAAACCGCACTTGGTTCGGATGAATTCGGATGACTTTTGCATTGAACTGTGCGGTTCGGTTCGGTTTCCGTTTCCGGTTTGCACCTCAGCAACCGAACCAAACCAAACCAAACCGCAAGTATAATCAATATTACTTAAGCTTTTACTAGCCCAATTACATAGCCCAAGAATAATCTCTTTTGATTCGATTTTTCCATTGTTGCACCATCAGATTCGATTCTAATTCCTTTCCATCTCCTTCAATTCATTTCCAGTGATGAATTTGTTTCCTTTTCTTCCCAATAATTTGTTTCATGCTTATGTTTCTCCTTAATTTCACCTATTTTGATATAAGTTTTGTTTGGTTTTAATCTGGTTAGTTTTAATCTGGTTAGAACTCCTATGTTTATTTTGTAACAAGTTGGCAATATTATAGTTAATGTAATATTTTTTTATCTCGCGATAAACCGCACTAACCGAACCAATCCAAGCCGCATTAGTTTGGTTTGGTTTGATTTGGATGACTTTTTAAAAATCAACTGAACTAAACCAAACCGCATGCTTTTTTATCTCGTGGTTTGGATGACTTTTATGCTCAAAACCGAACCAAACCGCACCACGAACACCCTTAGCCGAAGTTGCTCGTCCTTTTGATGATATCAAAGATATCGATAATTATAGTAAGAAATTCATTGCATTTCATTAGTTAAAATATGCCAAATACATGTAGGTACATCATCAATAATATGGGGGGGTTAGGATTAGACACGGCTGCCTAAGCTAACTCGTGAGCAACCCTATTTGCTTGCCTTCTGTTGAACTCGACATGAGAGTTTTGAAATCTATCCACTAGCAACTGTTTACAAGCAGTAATAATACACCCAAATTTGCTATTATCATCTAAGATAGAATTGACACAATCAACAACCCTTTTACTATCAAGTACAAAACCGACATTGTCAAACTGTTGATTAGAGGTCCAATCCAAAGCTGTGTATAATCCAACAACCTCCCCACGTCTGGATCACACCATCGAGAAATCTATATCTCACACACACACCCCCAAATATAATACAAATTATGTAATTTTATATAAACTTCGATAATCTAGAATGTTTCATCTAGCATCTAATAAGGAGATAGTTACTTTATTTATTGAAGACGATATCTGTATTTCGGAAGATGAAGATTCTATTTCATTGGATACGTTTGTAAATAAGTAACTTGGTTCATGTGGTTGAGGTAAAGCAGAATTACTGCTCAACATTACTACCACAGATGTCATGTTTGGTCTATCAGCAGGAAGATGTTGCAGACATAAAAGGCCAATTTGTAAGCACCGCAAAGCTTCATGTAGAATACATGTGTCCATCAAATTAGTATCAATCAATGTGTGTATAGTTCCCTCCTTCCATAATCTCCATGCCTGCAACAATTTAAAGTGTTAATATCTACTAGTTTTATGTCCCATAACAGTTTTTTTTTTTTACTCACATGCGCAATAAGATTGTGATCCTGTTGATTGTAGGTACGTGTCCTATTTTTCAGTCCACTTATAAGTTCGAGGAGTAATACGCCAAAACTAAATACATCTGATTTAATAGAGAATAATCCATCGATGGCATATTCAGGGGCCATATAACCACTGAAAAGAAACAAATCTGTATAAAATTGATGTTCAATAAATCATAGTAAAACTTTATCATCATTAGATACTTACTATGTGCCAACTATTCGACTTGTTTTTCCTTCGATTTGATCAGCTCCACACATTCTAGCCAAACCAAAATCTGAAATTTTTGGATTCATATCATTGTCTAATAAAATATTGCTTGCTTTCAAATCTCTGTGTATGATCCTCAATCTTGAATCTTGATGTAAATAAAGAAGACCTCGAGCAATTCCATACAAGATGTTAAAACGCGTCGACCAATCTAACCGTTTACTTTGAATTGGATCTGTAAACATTGTCCAATCAATTTAGTAGTTCTTTCATTCTAAAATTACATGCACAAACAAATCAAATAAAGCGGCTGTTTTTTTTTCCTTCAAGTAATCATATGCAGGTGTGGCAGGACTTGCCTGTGATGAAATTAAAATCTCAATGATAAATTTGGTGATTAATTAGGCTAGTGATGTTATTTGGTGGCTTTCTCTAGTGTTTGTTTCACTTTGTATGGTTGACAATCTTTTTTTAACTTTGTTTGTAATTTTAGAGCGGCTTTGCACATCTTGTGCTATTTTGCTCATCATTAGTAAATTTTACTTATAAGAAAAAAACAAGTATAATGGCTAATAGAGATTGTCTAATATGAACCCGATCCTACGATAAACCCTCTTATTATTATTGGCAAGTTTTAATAAAATATTATTTTTAGTCATTTTTTATTTAAAAAAATTATTTTTTACTATAAATGGTAAAACTCCACCTTTAAATCATATTTTAGACGTCCGTGTTAGATTAACCTATGAATATTTAGCTTTAAAAATATTACGTACCAAAAATAAATGAATCAAGGCCTTTGTTTGACATGTGTTCATAGACTAGTATTTTCTCATCTTTTTCAATGCAACAGCCAATCACCTTAACAAGATTTCGGTGTTGAAGCTTAGCACATAATATTACTTCACTCTTAAATTCTTCCAATCCTTGTATAGAATTCCCAGAGAGCCTTTTGACTGCGATTTCTTGGCCATCTTGTAGTATACCCTACATTAAAAAAAAAGTATTTATATAAACAATGAGATTCATGAGTTATTACTTTAACCCTAATTTTTGAAAGATAAATTTACTTTAACCCTATTGAAAGGTAAGTTTATATATACCTTGTATACCGGTCCAAAACCACCTTCACCGAGTTTGTTGTCAGTTGAGAACTTATTCGTTGCATCTAGCATTGTTGAAAGATCAAAGAAAGGAAGCTCTACATCAGTTTTGTCTTCCATCCATATGTCGTTTTCTGATTTCTCTTTGGTTTGGTACATGTGGACAAGGCGTTAAAAAAAATTAAAGCATTGGAGGCAACCATATTGACTACTATGGATGAAATATATATATTCTCAATATTGATTAACTTAATTTTATAAAACAAGGAAAGAAACCACTCTTCCTCAAAAAAAAGGAAAGAAACCACTCAAAATGTTTAAGCAAGTAAAAAAGTGAAAAACAAATATTTCAAAACGTAAATTCTAGTAAAATTGTTTGAAATGTTCAATCATTGTTACGTTTAATAGATACTGAGATGCCCAATTAAAAATATGATATATATGTCTAAAAAATTGTTTGAAATGTTCAATCATTGGTTAGTTACATTTAGTAGATACTGAGGTGGACAATTAAAAATAAGATTTGTCTAACATGTCCAAACAAAATAATCTTACCCAATAACCAAAACAAATAATCTTACCCTATACAAAAATAAATTATTGATTTAATTGTAAAAGTTAAAACAAATAATCTTACCCTATAGATTATGCATAATACAATATTTATCTCATTTGTCAACCGTAAAATTAAGTTTAAACAAATAATCTTACCCTATAGAATATTATGAATCTAAAATGCTTTATGGGTCAGAAAAGCACCTTTATTATTCATCTTTCTTTTGTAAATGGAGAATGCCAATAGCATCACAATGACTACTGAAACAACGGCTGGAACTCCAAAGCTAACCTTCTTGTTACGCCCGTGTTTATTATCTGCATTGAAACACTTCCGAGTCTAAAAAACCAATGATCCTCTAATTACTTTAAGAGTCTTGTTAACGAGTGTCTTCGAAGAACTAGTTAAGGAACTAAAAGTAGAAAGAAAAATCAAGTTTTGCATTGAAAATAACACTTTTTAAACTTTCAAAAAGTATAATACACAATTTCCAATACATAATTTCCTTTTATAATTCCTTAACCAGTGCCCTGGAGGCACCGGTTAACATTTCCCTTATTTTAAATTATACTCTCTTAGTCCCAAAATATAAGCAAAAATTGGTTAACAAAAATTAATGTATTTAGTTCAAAATTTGTATCAAATACATTAATTTATGTTGAGACATTTTTACTTGCATTTTGAGACGAAGGGAGTAGTATATTTAAAAAAGTAGTGAAATTCTTACCTATATCAGAAGTGTCTGTTCGTACATACAAGTCTTGCCCACTTTCTGAACCTCTCAAATCTACAAGATCATCAAACCATATGGAACAACCGACGCTTCCTTGCTTAGGGTTTAAGCTTGAGTAAGCTGTACATGAACAATTTTGCAAACATTTGACCTTACATTCATCAAGTGTCATATTTTCATTAACCCAACAATTTTTAGTATCTGGTACCTTCATTCCAACAACTTTAACAAATCCATCTCTACTCTTGTGTCCACAAGTCCAATTTCCGCTTCGCACGCATCCTTGTGTCCAGTCCATTGCATTCCACCGTTGAGATGATTTTGGCTTAAACCCGTCTAAGCACTTACAAATCGGCGATCCACCGATGACACAATTTCCATTTGCACCACAGATATTATAATCATCACACCTATCTTGAGGAAAGTTTTGGTAAACATTCCAAGTTTTCGATTCAGGAATCCAAATGAGACGTTGACGAAGTAAAAGAGTTTGGTTTAAAACAAGTATGGTAATCACAGAGGTGTTCTTGAGTGTGTATATATAATACACTTCGTCTTTATTGTTTACGAATTCGTAACTATAAAGTGGATTCTCTTGCAATGCAAATACGTTACTAAATGGTCCTGTTCTGAAGATCTCAACTGAGTCTTTCCAAATAAACATTTCAGGAATAATGCTAAGTCTCATACCTGAAGTAAAATTACCCGAAGACGGGTCTTCCCAGTTTTTCCACGCATTGAAACCTCTATTTATACCACTTTTCTTGTCCCATCCAATCTTCATTCCTGCTAATATTGTATTATCAGGATAGTCAAAGCTCTGCCACAAGAAATTCTCTTCATCCCTTTCATCTCTAAGTACTAAATTTCCATTGTCGAGGAGTTGCGCAATGGGAATTGAAGTCTTCTTTGTTGTGTTTGTCGACCAGAGAAGAGATTGATTGTTGCTGAGAACAACAAGGTTTCCTTCATTGTTTATGATCAACTTGCTTGAGTTATCTTTGCTTGGATTATCACGATTGGCAACCCAAACTACAGTTTTAACTGGGATGTTTTTGTACCATATTCCAACATAGCGGTTTGGGGAATTGCCAGGACTGAAGAAACCCAACTCAAAAGTTCCATCTTTGGAAATCAAGGTGCTGCCATCTGAAAGTGATCCTGATTGACTAATCGTATCGGCTGCAGTGGAAAATTTGGTGAAGAACAATAGTAACTTAGATATGACAAAAATGGTAGTAAGAATTGTCATTTTGGTGTTTCTTGTGATGCAACTCATAAACGAATACATATATATATATATAATATAGTTAGGATGATTTGACATGGTAATGTCAAACTTAATATATGACACATCCATTAAACATAATCATATCATAAAACTCATCATTAAATTGAAAGTTATAATCGCATAGATACGTCTAAATTTTTTTCTACAATAATCAGATATCTTTTAATATGTTAATAAATTGCATCAAAATTAACATCTTATAAATTTTTATCATATGCGTTAAATTTTATGTATCGTGTTAATATATCAAATGATATCTGATTTGATATAATATTTTTTAGAGATGATCTTTGTAATAATTGCTTTCAATCCAACAATATATTTTATAATTTATAATACGATTATGTGGTAAAGAATTATGAGAGGTATCTTACTATATATGTTGTTTAAAATCTTAGTATCAATTGATATTAACTCATATATGTGTATATATAAATATATATCATAAAGTCAAAGGTAAAGTTTTCCTTGTAATGACTTTGTCTCTTAGTGCCACGCCACTTGAAAATAACATAAGATTAAAAAAATCTATAAAGGTGACAACTATATAACAAATCAACAAAATATGGGTAGAGTTACTAGAGCTCGAACCGATAAAAATTATTCATTTATCTTCTTATATAATATAAAATAATATAAAAAATGAAAGATTAATAAATAATTTTGATTGATACGATCACAGCATAAATAATTCTATCTGGGTAAATAAATTTTTTCATTTCATAAAACATACATGTTTACTTATATATTTTTCTTGTTTAATTGACTTACATTTCTCAAACAACCTCTGGTAAAAACATATTTAACAAGAAAATTATTTGAGTAATAAATTTTTTTAAAGGTGTGTTACTTTTACATATTTACTTTTTTTTTAGCAAACTTTTACATATTTACTTATGCAGATATCAACATTATAAGAGAACAAAAAATGTATTTTTTGTTTTTTATTGAGAAATTAAATAGGAGAACTTTTATAAAGAAAATAATAAATCATATAGATGTATAAAATATTGGCGAAGGTGCTTGCTAATAAGCTTCGAGTGGTGATTGGTTCGGTTATCTCTGATTCTCAGTCTACTTTTGTTAAAGGCTGTCAGATTCTTGATGGCATTCTGGTGGCTAATGAGATTGCTGACGAAGCCTGACAAAGTAAAAAGGAGTTATTACTTTTTAAGGTGGATTTTGAGAAAGCCTATGACTCTATTAACTTGGATTATTTAGATGATGTGATGGTAAAAATGGGGTTTCCAGCTCTATGGAGGAAATGGATGAAAGAATGCACTGGCACGACCTCATCCTCGGTTTTGGTTAACGTCTCCCCACTGACGAGTTTTATTTGGGATGGGGGTTGAGACAAGGTGACCCTCTTTCACCTTTTCTGTTTCTCCTTACCGCGGAGGGGTTCCATGTTTTGATGAGTTCTTTGTCAGAAAGTAATATGTTTAGTGGTTAAAAGATGGGTGGCGGTTCTACAGTGGTGGTTTCTCACCTCCAATTTCCTAATGACACCTTAATTTTGGGTGAGAAAACTTGGGCTAACATTCGGTCGATGCAAGCTATGCTTCTTCTATTTCAAGCCATGTCTGGTTTGAAGGTGAATTTTGCTCAAATTCAGTTGGTTGGGGTGAATGTTCTTGTTTCTTGGTTGTCTGAAGCATCATTGGTTTTGAAGTAATGTGCGTCATGTAGCTTTTTGGGATCCTATTATCAATCGTATCAAATCTAGACTGTCGGGTTGAAAGTCGAGACATTTATCATTGGGTGGTCGTTTGGTTTTACTGAAGTATGTCCTGTCATCGCTACCTGTTTATGCCCTTTTTTTTTTTTTTTAAGGTTTCTTCAGGTATCATTTCTTCTATTGATTCTATTTTAATTTTTTTTTTTTT
>Ga0315915_1003300_pt1 | contig 20493 bp, 12 predicted proteins | sample MpolbnodulesMG_FD_207738 | JGI IMG/M metagenome (GOLD analysis project Ga0315915, IMG submission 207738) | Medicago polymorpha root nodule microbial communities from Los Angeles, California, United States - branched nodules | ecosystem: Host-associated > Plants > Roots > Nodule | place: USA... | reverse complement strand
TTAAGAGTTTGAAACCGTTTCAAGAATGTTCCAATAACATTTGATTGATCTAACTCTGGTCCATTTTTTTTTTTATCTCTTCCTCTTCATGGTTAATCTTCTCTGATGCATATTAATCACATCTAATGGAATTAAAACACATTCACCTTATAACATGTCAATTCACAAACATAAGTCAAACCATGGGTTATTCTAACTATACAACCACATGTTGCTTTGCTTTGTCAAACATACATCACTAACTCTGATTTTTTTTTACGAAGGTTTAAATCTCGAACCTTGCATATTTTATATATCGTCCATACCAAATGAGCTAAAGACACTCTCTAATACTCTTTAGTAATAGGTTGTAGATTTTAAATGTTTTTTATCCTCACTTTCTAGTTCATAAATTTAAAAGTAGGGATAATACTGAGCTGACATTGTGGTTGATGATATTCGTAACATTACCAACCACAATGTTACAAGTGTATAAAACAACAAAAAAATCTTGTGAAAGGAAAAGAAGAAAGTCACATGTGACATTGTGGTTGATCAATGTCACCGGTCTAATTGAAACAGTGTATCATCATAGAATTCAATTCAATTCAATTCAATTCAATTCAAAGAGAGAGAGAGAGGGAGATCATGGGAGCAATCACCGGTGCAGTGATAGCAGTGGTAGGAGTGATTCTCGGTTGGATCACAATTGAGATCGCATGTAAACCTTGTCTTGAACAAGGTCGTCAAGCCATCGATCGCAACCTCAATCCTGATTATGATCCCGACGACGAAGACAACGCCGTTCGAGCACCTCTCAACCCCGCCCCTACCGCCCCCGTCGCCTCCACCACCGCCGCTAAAACTGTTTCATAAGTGGTATTCACTTTTGTATGATTTTTTTTCTTCCTATTGTGTGTATTATATGTTTGAATTTTGAATTGAGATATCGATGAGTTGTTAATTGATGTAATGTAACTAGCTATCAGTGAGTTGTTAATGGATTCAGATATTCTTCTTCAATTATGAATTTATAATGAAGTTTATTTTTATAAGGTTTTTATTTTTTCTTCTTTGTATTTTGAAATAAAGTTAGTTTCTTGAAATGAAATAGGGTTAGGATAAATTGTGCAAGCACCACCAGCATAATGAAAAATTGAGTTCAATAACTGTATAGTAGAGTGATCAAGATTTAAGCATTGTTGAGGATTTATAGTGAATTTTATTAATCATTACTAGTGGTTAATTTATCAATTTCTTACTTTCTATTGAAATTCAAGCAATGTTGTGTTCTGTAATTGATTGCTCAAGATGTTAAAGGGAACCAAGTTTAAAGAACTGACTGTCAAATGCTAACAATGTTGCCTAGCGGAATTCGAACAAACTGACATTTTCCGCGCTATCTGCAATTGGATAAGCTGGTTTGGTTTGGGTTGCATCTTGAAGTAAGTTGAACAAACTTACTGATGTATATCACTTTAAATTGGTAGAAATGTAGAATATCATATGGCATAAGTTCTGTTGTAGGAAAAATTGCGTTGATCCTGAGTTTCTAAATTCACATGGCATAACTTACCTCTCCCTGTGTTAACTCTGTTAACTATCTTCAATGACTTTGACTTACTTTCCCCTTCATGTGCTTCTAAATTCATAACTCATGTCCAAAGTTGTTTATTTCTCACGTCACTACGCACAATAATATGAAATGTCACACCTTTTCTTCCATTTACTTGATCATTTGTCCCAGCAATTACTGGATTTATTGGCTGCTGTTATGGGATAAGAAATGGGTCTCATATTGCACCAGTTACCAAATTATGGCTGCTTCTGTGTTTTGGGTGTCAATTTGCTAAATGTCATGTTATTACGGTTCTGTTAAACCATCTTTCAGATGCCATTTTTACGGTTGTTTGGTGCTGTCATGTTTTGGGTCTCATATTTGTGAGATGTGTATATCAAGTTTCCTTCAGAACGTTTCAGGTGTTATATTGAATGACATGTAGTTAAACAATATCAAGAGAACTAATTTTGGATACTATCACTTCTGTTGTGCAATTTCGAACCAAATTAAACATGGCGTGTAACTGTGGTAGATGCCTTTTAAGGTTTTAATTGAAACAAATGGAAATAAAACTTGTTTTATTAAATTTGTTAATTATATAAAAAGGGCAAAGGGCAACCCGGTGCACTAAAGCTCCCGCATACGCAAGGTCCGGGAAGGGGTCCCACCATTTTTGGTGTATTGTACGCAGCCTTACCTTATTTTTTTTACACAAGAGACTGTTTCCAGGACTTGAACCCGTGACCTTTCAGTCACATGACAACAACTTTACCAGTTGCGCCAAGGTTACCCCCAAATTTGTTAATTATATGTCATTCTAAAAAAAAAAAATTAATTATATGAACTATGGCAGCATGTAGTTATTGGATAGAAACGATGGCTCCTTTTTACTCAACAATGGATAGTACTGAAACTCCCAGATATTTAATTTTTGAATCAGATTCGTGTAAACTCCTGTTGCTGCCAAGTGCTAGCAGAAAATGAAGGAATAATATTTCGTTATCATGTATCTCAAGTGCCAAAGAGGACCAGGCTTACTTGGTAAATTACTCTTTCATTTGACTACATAAGCAATAGCTTAGAGAAAATATTTTGCTGCTGTACAATACAAAAGCTTGAATTGCTGGATTTCACTCAATTTCATCAATAGGTTTGATCCATTAAAATTCATGAATTTAAAACCAGCTGAGACACCATCATTGAAATATAAAGGTATTTTCGATTTAAATCTCCCTAACAACTTATAAGCTGTTGGTTTCACGGTAGCATTACCTTTTTACTTGTCCCTGGGCATCGCAAGTGAGAAGCTACAATTGTTAGCCTATAAATAAATGTGCAGCAGTGTTGCATAACTGCATAAACAAACACAGACAGTGTACATTCTTCACCACTTCACTTTATGTCTGTTAGGAGTGACTAAATTACGAGGTCAACTTAAAATGAGTTAGAATCCAATCTCACCAGCAGCTAATAGATCCTTCTACAGTGTTATGTACCTTGGCTACATATGTTTTTAATTGTAAAAGTTTAACTTCACCACCGGCGACAAAGATTTTAATCAACAACCTCGCAAATATGGATTATTAAAGGGAGGAAAACTGGATGATTGGCAATGCTATATAGCACCATGTCAATATGTCCTAAGTTCACATCTTCTGAAAAAAGTCTTGAAATATTCTTTTAGTTACTAACTCAAAAGATAATACATGGAAAAACATATATGAACTGGTTTTTCAAATACAATAGTCAATGTCGAATCAATTGCAAATGAAATGAAGACAAAATCAACCTAGCTTTATGGACAACGAAGACAAAAATTTAAAATTTGAACTGAAATATGAAATTATTCAGAATGAATGATAGTATTATTGATCACATTCTGACTGCATAAATTCTACTCTTGCATTCTCATATGTTTTGTTATGTTACGTTGTATTGTTATGCGGAGAATCATAAACACTTAGTAATGTAAACTGATGTAAGAGTGTCAATGAAGATAAAAACTTAACTAGAAAGCACACATGATATAGAAAATTATCATTTTACAGAAATCACAACAACAATCCATTATTAAACCAAATTAAAATCATAACAATACAACTATGTAGTCAAACAAACATGTATTTTATTTAATACAATAACAATAAGTAGAGAGGGTTGATTGCACAAGGTGATTGAAGACCTAAAGTAAACCGTTTACTAATCATGTTCTTCAACTAGTTGTTGTCATACCAAGACTGCTTTTGAAGATAATCAATTATGCTCTTATCCACTTGAAAAGCTTTGGTAAGAACTTCGTCGGAAATAAGCGGATTAGATTTAAACAAGGCATTTGCAACAGTGATAACTCCTGGATTTTGACTGCTAAGTCCAGCAATAGCAACAGCGTTGCCATATCCCACATTCAGTTGAAAATGAATAAGACCAATTGGGAACACAAACACATCACCCTTGTTTAGCACTTTGGTGAAGAGACGATTGTTGTCTTGATTGGATGTGACAAATCCAACATAAAGAGTGCCTTCGAGTACTATAAGGATCTCTGTTCCCCTAGGGTGAATGTGAGGTGGGTTTAAACCCTTAGGCACAAAATCAATGCGAGCCAAAGATATACCAAGTGTGTTAAGTCCGAATAGTTGGTCTACGGTGACTGGAGTCACTTGAGAGCCCAAGGCGTTAGAGGCATTCCCAGCTTCAACATGTTTGAAAAAATCTTCAGCTTTAACAAGTGCAGGGTCTTTACAGAATTTCCCATTCACAAATACTGCAAATTATCAAATCATAGTTTTGTTATATCAAAGAAATTTCAGTGGTATAATTCTTCTAGTCTCGACCTAGCTAAACCAGAAATCACTGAGGACCAAAACAGAAGATTCTATATATACGAGGAGTCGAGGACTAAAACCATAAAAATATATTTACGACTAAAACCAAAACGTCTAATATTTGTAAGGAGCATTTGCATATTTAAGCCTAAAAACTGAGCATTAATTAAGACTTAGAGTTAAGGAATATATACATACCACCATCTTTGGGGTCTTTGATTGCAACACAAAAGTCTTGGAGAGGGCTGGGGTCATAAGCAAAGGCAAGAGAGGATGCCAAAGCCAAGATGCTAACAAGGAAGTATAGAATCTTCATTTTGCAACTCAGTGCTACTCTTTAATATCTTCTTATGTAAATAACCTGTGAGGATTGCGTTTTGTTGCATGTATTGCTTGCTATTTATAAGAGTGAAACATTGAAGTGGTTTGCATTTGATATTTACCGTCATTAGTTTGTTATTAAATAATGAACCATTCTTTAACAACTACATGTGTACTTGATCTCCATACCAAAGTCAAAACCATTTTTAAACTCGTCTTTACCTGTTCTCATAATGGTAATTTTATAATGTTAATGTTTTGGGCTAAATGAAATTAAGATAAGCTTAGAACAACACGATGTGACAGAAGTGATATATGTTTGGATCATTTAATCAATTTGTTTAGGATTCGATCTTCAGCCGGTGCATATGGTAAAATATATGTTATGAGAGATTAATCCCTTAAATGAATTTCAATTATCTCGATTGATTAATCTCAACTTGCTCGCGGAATACGTTTGTTAAAAAAAAAACCAACATAAATTAGACTTTTTCTTAGTTCTTGAGACTTAATTATAAACAATAGTTGGTGGAATATGGAAAATATTCGAGTAATTGGCACAGTCATACCATTACTAAAATACGTTCACACGACAAAAATGAAAGACCATTTCTGATTTACCCTTTCAACAAATAATTAACAAGAGGACTCTGATTTTAATTTAAATTAAGATCAGGTTAGTACTTTGTTAGTTGTGGGCTAAATCAAAATACTATGATCTTGTAATTGTAATTTTATAATTGCAAAGATCTTGTTTAAATCAAAATATGATCAGTTTAGACTTTGTCTTGGTTCTGGAGACTTGATTATAATTGAACTCTCTTTTAAAGTTTAAACATCGTCTAGTAGTTGTGGAATGTGACAATTTCTTGAGTTAATTTGGTCACAATCATGCTGATTAAGAATGTGGGTAGACAAAATAGAAACAAGTAATTACCCAGTCAACAAGTAATTAACTGACGGTCATTACAATCCAAAGGTTCAAATAAAAACACAAACATCTCTTGCTGATTAAGAATCGTAGTAATTTTCATTTAAATATTTTGTTCTAATAAAATAATTGATTTTTCTAAAATGCACTTCATATATATTTTATAGGTCAAAATGAAGAGAAACAGAATTTTAATTTCAATTGCCAACTTCAACTACTGCATATGCATGTGTGTCATCATTGCAAAATATTGATTTTTCTTTTTGTTCATCTTCTTTCTTTTTTCTTCTCTTTTCCTAGGAAAAAAAATATTTGAAGTTCTTTTTTCTTTATGTTTATTGTCAATACATATATATGTGTTAATCTTTCATATTCTAAGATATATTCTCTTAGAATTACTAACTCAGGATATATTGACCTCTAATAGATTTTTAGCATCAAAAAGTAGCGGAGGGACAACTCATGACACTATTATACAACAACAACAACCAAACTTTGTCCTACTTTGTCACATATATTTGGATCCAATTCATTAACCTCTAAATCATTTCTAATGGTTTTTCTTATAGTTTTCCTAGGTCTTCCTCGACCTCTTTTGACCTGACTCTCCTCTATCTGATCTACTTCTCTTACGACAGTGTCTACGTGTATCTACATGTTCAAATCATATAAGCCTATTTTTTTTCCAACTTTTCTATTATAGGTGCTACCCTCACTCTACTATAGGTGCTGCCTCTCTCTCTCTCTCTCTCATGGTGTCATTCCTAATCATATCTTGTCTAGTCTTACCGCTCATCCAGCGCAATATCCTCATCTTCGCTACACTTACTTGATTCTCGTGTTGACTCTTAACCGCTCAACACTCTGTGCCATATAACATTGTCTTTCTGACTAATGTTCGATAGAATTTTCCTTTTAACTTAAATGGTACTTTCTTATCACGCAAAACACCTGGAGCTCTTCTCCATTTTAACTACTCGACTTGAATACGATGAATTACATTTGCATCTATTTCTCTGTTATTTTGTACTGCAGACCATGACACTGTTATCTCTGTCCTAAATTAATTTCGTATGAGGATGAAAAAGTATGAGTTAGTTAACAACATTCTTCTCCATTAATAGTATATGAAAGACAAATTAAAAAAATTAGAAGAAAAGAGAGTATTATATAGGAAAGAGACATTAATATTATTAATTATATTGTAAAATAATTTATAATTTAAGACAATGTTTTTTTTAATAAAGAGGACAATTATTTTTAGAAAGTGGCATAATTTCAAACGTATGAAATAGTTTTCTAAAGAAAACTAAATGCCCAAAATAATTCCCTAGAGTCTCTCTGATATGACTTAGTGTCCCAATGTTTGTGATTGTGGAAGAATTTTTGTTGATTTTTTTCTCGATGACTAAACCAAGTTCTACATTTTTCTCATTGATTGGAACCTGTCTTCAATGTAAAAACAAAACAAGACTAAATTTCCAAATTGATCATTAAAAATCTTTTCTTTTCTGACGCATTATATAAAATCTTCAATATACTTTTAGGTTTTCTGTCAAGACTATTTTTTATATTTATTGTTAAAAAAATAATCTAAAAACAAATAAACAGATGATATGCAGCACATAACTTCTTTTGCATGAAAAAAAAAGATTAACCATTATAAATAAATAAAAACTATTTATTCATTTTATTAGTGATTGAGTAGCGCTGTTTATGTATCATGGTTAATCTTTTCTTCAATAACTTATAACTTAATTTATAAGTTATATGTGATTTCAAGATTTTTTTTTTTAAGCGAAAGAAAATTAAATAAAATGAACAGGAAGTACAAGCTGGGGGGGGGGCATGAACTTAACCCAGAAACCACAAGTACAAACCCAAACAGGTGATACAGCAAATCAATACACAAGTGGTATGAAAAACAACTCTAAACAAAACCACCACGGACAATCCAGCACAACAACGTATGGATGCGAAACCGAATTGCAAAAAAACGCAGAGTGGATGTTCAGAGTATTAAAGTAGGCGTTTTGTGGTTAATCTGTAATTTTGCATGAAATTGCATTACAAGAGACGAAGACTGTGCTGACGTCTTCAGTTATGCAAGACAATTCAAAGCTTATGGCACTGCGGAAGAAAAATGCATTTGGTTCAGCCTTTTGTTCACAATGGTTGTTGTTTTGGTTAAGACAATGGTACTGTAGGGGAAATAGGTAAAAGATGTTCAGTATATGAGAGAGCTTCTTCTGGAATTACGGTCCTTTTTTGGAACAATTTTGATTTTTCAAGAAAATGAAAGGACATTCAAAGGAGGAAAAATATGCTTTACAATTACAACAGTACAGTTGTCGATAAATGAAAAGTTAAATAAAAAAAAGAGGAGGTGGGATCCTTTTTACTGTACATATATGACTGGGAATAAACATTAAGCCTCTCCCATGCCATTTAAAAAAAAGAAAGAAAGAAAAAAAAAGAAACTTTGAAATGTAAAGTGAGGTAAATATACTATGCCAGGTAATTGTATACTTGAGGATTGCTCTTGTCCCTCTCCAGATATTCTCTGTCAATCAGGCTTTCAATCCTTTTCTTCAAATCAGCTGGTTTAATAGGAAATTTGAGCTGTTCACAAAACAAAAGAAAATCCTAAAATCAGTATTTATAGTTTACATCAGAAATTTTCATGCGCAAGCAAGAAAGCATAACGGCTAGAAGGCCAGACAACAGTGAACAGATGCAGCCGCTGTAGAGATTTGGTTGCAGCACAACATATTTTAGAATATTATCAGACATCAGTAGTAACTCGGCAAAGTAGCTTTGCAACAATAATAAATATCACACCATCGGAAGACCAGACAATGCTATTTTGATATGGAAGTGATGGAACTACTTAGGGATCACACAGACTACAATTGCATTAAAGAAACTAAAGGTAGCAATGATGTCACCTGTTGGAAGAGTTCAGTAATAAGAAGAGTGTGACTAAGCACTTTCCTAGTCTTCATTATCCTCACAATAGCAGCATCGACCTGCATATAAACCATGCCACGAGGAAAAGGTTACAGATCATAATCATTAGTAGATGTTCAGTACAAATACATTTTATTCAACCAGTCACTACATAGTACATAGACATTTAAAACTCATTTTGGATACCTAAAAAAATTATTGGATGATATTGATTGTTTATAACAGGATGTCCAACCAAGGCACTCTTGTTGGTTGCAATTACAATAATAATACTTTCCAATTTTGTGTACATAACTTAAAAAAGGAGAATGTTAACCAGTGCCCCCGGGGCATTGGTTAAGCACCAAATAAAATAAGTTTTTATTAAAAAGTAATGTAATTATTACTTAATAAAAAGTGACAGTTTATATTTTCAAGACAGAAAATTCTATTTATAGATTCCTTAACCAATGCCCCCGGGGCACTGGTTAACAAGACCCCTTAAAAAATAGCTCCTTCAAAACAAAAACAAAAAACTTAAAATATGTTGTTCGCGGTCCTTGAAGCAAACATCAAAGGGGGAGGGGGGGTAGTAAAATGAATTTCAATGGACCAAAAATAATTTGCGAGATGAAAACACATCACTTTCAAAAGGGGAACTAACACCAAATTTCAGGAAATTTGGTGGATTATAAACATGTAACACTTAAATATATTTGGGAGATTTAATGATGAAATTAACATATAACAACTTAATGAAATTTCTTGCCAACAATAGTATTTCTAATCCTATTGTCTTGTATGACCACTAATCCATCTTGACATCTCATTTCCAATAACACATCCACTCATTAATTTTATAATTTGACATACTTTGTGAATTAAATCTAATCGGTATAAGACTGATAATTCATTAAAAAGTTACGAGTATAATCCCCATGCTAAGTAGGTTCTTTTGAATTTGAAGGTGCATTCTTGTGTACACTAGTCTTCTGAAGTCTAAACTAGAAGGAAGCTTTTAAGAAAAGAAAAATGACCTGATATTGACGATCTTGGAAAACTCTTTCTGTGGTGTTTGTATTCTCTTCTACTGTCTCCTTCAACTGAATTGCATTCACCTGCACTCCACAATGCCGAAATGAGTTTGAAAAAGAACCTCAGTCATAATTTTAGAGTAACCCACTACAAACACTAATCACTGTGAAGTGCTAAACTATGGTAATCACAATTAAAACTTAAATGAAAGTTTGAAATCAGTTAATCTAGTCCCTTTAGTAGTAAGAAATGGGTATTGTACCTTTATACGGTAAAGAGGGGCGGTAAATGTGTCATTAAAAACAAACGAGTCATAATCTTCCACATCTCTACTCTTTGGCATCTGTTGCATGTTCAACAAACGGAATCAACATCAAGAAATTGAAGGAGACTGTGTTAAAAACAAATTCTATGAACTGATTAATTCTAAAAAACGGATACAAACAAACCTTTTGTAGAACACGAACTTTTCCACATGCAAGTGATTGCAAAGTCCTTCTCAGTTCCTTGTCTTCGATACCAGTAGAATCCTTGATATCTTGAAAACTTAGTTTCTCAGCATCATTGAATTGCATCAAAACAACAGTCTAGAGCAAAGCCAGATATGCAGAATTAATTCCAGAAAAATGTGTGCAATACAAAGATAAACAAATGAAACTATAATAATAATAATAATAATAAGAATAATGGCTTTTGAAAGGCAAACCTGAAATAGGGAGACAGCCAACTCCTTTTTCCCTCTGGGAAAATCTGCCTTTAGGACACAGTGACCTAAAGAATTTTGCCACATGAGACGCCTTCCACTGTATTTACTCAGATAGAACTCTTTAAAAATATCCTGAAGAAGAAATAAAGGAAAGGACAATGTCAAGGAAGTCACTTGAAGTATCAAGGATTTCAATTACAAACAGTTAAAAGATCATTCATTTATGGCTTGTGCTTAACCTGGTAAACATTCAATTCATGAGGAAGTCTGACATCCATGGGTGGATATGTTGGCCAGTACCTGCACTCATCAAAGAATTATTGTAAGACTCCGTTTACATTACTGATGCCAATAGATAAGAAAAGGGAAACAAATAGCTTACCCTGTTGTCAAGACATGAACGCTCATTTCAATGCCTGATGGGAGTTTTGTTCTCGCCTGGGAAGACTGTCTGAAGGATTCGTTAATTTCTTTTGATAATTCGATGTCCTGCATCAAAATGATTTTAAACATAATTATAAAAAACTATGAATAAAAGTTTTAGTAATTTATGAAGTTTGTTAGATTATTGTCATTATAATATTACAATATTAGAGAAAAGAATGTAATTTTGATGAGTCTTCCCAACTATGTGGTGGTACCAATAGAGTACCAAGCAACCACTGAGGGTACGAACAAAATACAAGCACAGCAGACTAATGTCCAACCTTCTAGGTTCTTGAGTATTAGACTCTCTCCCAAACTCTATTTTTGAAACTCTAATAATTGTCCTCGATTACACCACCTTTAGTATCTATATACAATATAGTAATTTCCAACCTTCTAAGTACTTGAAACCTAGATTCCCTCCCAAACACTATTCCTGAAACTCTCATAATTGTCCTCTATTACTTCATCCTTAGTATATATACAGTGTTGTGTCCCACCTTTCTAACTGAATCCATAAACAAACTGATCCCAGCTAACTAATTGGGTGGGGTTACTTCAATTGTTATTCATAAAGTAGTTATACAAGAGTATGAAACCCAAGCAAATGATATACAAACTTTAATCCAAGAAAATACCAAATTCCTACGTGTTCACCATCGTCAAAATACAAGTGATAGGTCATTTGATGGCTGTCGGGTAAATCAATTTCATAGTTGATGCATAAAGATGCTATGTCATAGATTTTAAAACACATACAGAACAGAAGTCTACACTGGGGGAAGAGTAATTTTCCTTCTTTAAAAGCATGTCCAATATTGTTTATCGCCTCTTTATATAAATGCAAATAAATTGTATAGCAAGAACATTTTATATGGCTGAAAAACTTCATTATTCCAAGTTCAACCTCACAGCTGAATCTTAAATGTGACCGAAGGCCATAAAATATAATCTCTAACCAGGTTAGAATTCCCAAAGAAAAAGGCATGGGAAAAAACTGAGGTTGGTATAGATGATTTCAATCCAGTGCATGCCAACCAGAAGCTGAATGAAATGCCTCAAAAGTTATAAACTGATCCAAAGATATGTATACCTTAAACATTCCTTCCAGCTTGTTTGTAAACTGGCTACCACACTCGGTCTTCAACTGCATCGATGAAAGGAAATTGCCATGTTAGTAAAAACTTGCTGAGGAACCATATATTTATTTAAGATGTTAAATGGAAAAATGAGCCTTTACCTTGGAGATCATGGATTTCTCCGCGTCAATCGAAGCACTTTTTCCTAACAGTAATCTTTTAGCAAGATCTTTCTTATAAAATGCCTCAAACACATCCTTGCCCTTTACAAAAAAACGTCAAGTAATCTTGCCATTATCAGTATGGATGAAAAAAATAAGTAGAAATGCATGATATCACCACAAACATGAATGAATAATACAGAAAACAAGATGTAATTGGTTAGCTGATCCACAATGAAACATTGTGCTTACCTGAATGAACCTGAATAAAACCAGGACTTTATCAAGTGTGCCCTCTAATTCTTCTTCTGAAGTACCCTTATTACCCGCACGAAGTTTATCATCCAAAAACTTGGCAATCAACTCTGCAGGTCGGTTCTGCCATGTAAAAAAAAAAGATAACAGTCAGTTGACTGCAAATCACACACATAATAAAACACACATGAAGGTAAAAAATAAGACCCAAGTTGCTGACCAAGAAGCACAAGTTAGACATTTCACAAGCTCTCTCTCATAGACAAAAAAGTAGTAATGCTCAATTATCAACCACTGGCAGATATATAATAACAAGAATCGAATTGATTGAAAAACCAAAAGTACGCAAGAAAATAAGTTGTTTTTATTGGATATTCTGTAATATTCTTCGACAGCCTGACCTGCCATTTTAGTAGGGTTGTGAGAATTCGAAAAATGACATATAGGGTTAATGTGTTGGAAGAAAGGATGGAAATACAAGAGTTCAACAAAGAGGACATGCATTGGACATTTTACAGGATGATGCCTGACATGCAGCAGCACAGAAACTTGATGTGTTAGGTTCTTTTGTTTTTTTTTTAAGGATTGATGTGTTGGGTACATATTAAGTTGTTTGACTTCAATATGCCAATATCTTGCTGTTGGAAATTCCGCCTTAATTGCGGTCCGCCCCTAGACGCCTAAATTGCGACCTTTGGTTGGCCTTAATTGCAGCCTCCAACACCTTCATTGTGTCGGCTTTGAGGGGGTGGATTTAGTCCTACATCGGATAGATAGAACTCTTGAGAAGAGTTTATAAAGAGGAGGCACTCCTCACCTTACAAGCCGGTTTTGTAAGGATGAGTTAGGCCCCAAATTTCAACACTTGCTGTTTGCAATGTTTGATTATCTAAAAAGTATAGTTGTCATCAGCGGTATTTTATAACGAGTCGTAGTATTCATAGAACATTTTAGGGTTAAATAAGTTTTTGGTCCCTATAAATATAGTCAATTTTGACTATAGTCCTCATAAAATAATGGACATGTTTTGGTCCCTATAAAAAAATTCAGCACGTAGTTTTAGTCCCTGTTAAATTAAAATTTGTTTAACTATGCTTAAATTTTAAATTTTTGAATGATTTTTTTTAGACTTGTTTATAACATTATAAAAAGTTCATCCACAAAAAATAAGGTCCGAATTTTATTTTCAGGTCCAAATTTTCACTACTTCAATTTTGAAATTTTGACGTTTAAAAAAATTCATATTTAATTCATTACATGTTAAAAAATTCTAATTTTTATAAAAGAATTTCTTATTTCTTAACATGTCTGTAAAAAAAATCATTCAAAAATTTAAAATTTTAAGCATAATTAAACAAATTTTAATTTAACTGGGACTAAAACTACATGCTGAAATTTTTTATAGGGACCAAAACATGTCACTTTTTTTCATGAGGAGTAAAAACGAAATTCACTATATTTATAGGGACCAAAAACTTATTTAACCCAACATTTTAATTTAAGATTTGAATGTAGGCTTTCCCATTCTCCAGTCTACATGTGGCAAACTAAGGTTTCTTTTTTGGCACCGAGTTCATTGATTAATCTATAAGACAATGAAAATCAGATACGAGGGAGGGGGGAAGGCTGTGTTGTAGACAAGGTACCAGATGAGTTGACCCAAAACATATTGGCTGGAGTTTTCAATCTTAAGATATTACTAAAATTTCTCTATGGAAACCGATCAACAGATATAGCAAAACCACAGCAAAATGGTGAGTACCTGACGGAGATTGATAAGATGCTCAAATGCGTCTTTAATGGTGTTACTGAATGCTTCATTCTTAGCAAAGCTTTCTTCCCATGTTGTGTCAAGAGCAGCCTTAAATTCAAGAAGGGATTGAACCATGTCTTTATCTTTCTCCTCATCCATAACAATGCCCTGTCCAGTTCTCCTGATGTATGAGCTAATGGCCTGCCTCAATGACTCAAGGGCATTGACCCTAGAAAAGAGCAAGTGCATTCTTTGAAGGTCTTCAATACGATTTCCATCCATAAGCATAGAGAAACCCTATAACATGAAATAAAATTGAAGCAACAAGGGAAATTTTAGAGAAAAGGAATCACTAGAGGATAGCCAAGAAGTTAGTAGTGAGCAAAACCTTATCAAGAATGGCAGGTATATGACGTTCAAGAAGTTGTTTTTCTGTTGTTGTTATTAATGGCTTCTTAGTACTTGCATCCAAGTAGATCAAACATCTTTCATGTTCCTCTTGCAATCTTGTCTGCAAAAATGAGTACCCAAAAACATCTCTACAGTAAGTATACAATGTGGGACAATGGAAGGATTGAATATAAAAAAGGGATAATATTTGAGGTCAGAATATCAGATAAAATTCTCATATGGCATGCATGATCCATCTGTCAAACAATCATAAAAATAACTTAAGTTAAGAAGATAACTGTTAGGAACCCGAGAAATTGAAATGTAAGGACAGAATCAGAAGAATAGAATGTACTACTGAAAACTGAAAGAAACTGCCGGGTTTCTCCTCCAGAGGATCTCTCCTTTCACATACAACTATAAATGTAAGAAATGCCTGCATGGCTTCATTTGTTCCTATTTCGCCAATTTATACATGATAACCCTTCTACCTACGTACCCTAACTATTTTAACCAATTGACTGCTACTCTAACTGTCCATCTTCTCTATGTCGACAATAATACAAGGGGATAAAGAAAAGTAAGCACCTCCACATGCTTCAAGTAATCTGGAACATCTGATTGCTGCATGTATTTCACACCTTCAGCGGCATAAAATTCAGATGTACATTCAAGGAATGGCTTCTCAAAGCTTTCTGCATAAATACCCAGAGCAGTGAACATCTTTAAAAGATGGTTGAGAAGAGTTCTATCCACTGCTTCACCTAATCTGGACAATAAGACAAAAGTACAAATTGTAAGGTAAGCTACATCACAAGTTGATGAAATTGAAGACTTTATTCAAACTAATATGAAAATCAACCAGCTAAAATTCATATATTAAGAAAGAATTTAATGTCCAAAATCGTAAATGATGATCTGAGACAAAAGTATCTAAGTTCCTGGCATGAAGGTGTCAACCATTGAAAAAGACCTCTGTTGGGATAGACTCATTCCAATAACAGGAAGACTGGTGCCCCTAACTCCATGGATCCTTAGATTTAGACCATTCAAGCCAATTATGTTCACTAAATTATCCATTGTACCCCCACCCACTAACAACAGCTTCAATGCCAATATATTCTACAAGTTAACAGCAGTAAACCTACAAGCATATACATCCTTGGATTTACACCTTTCAAGTCAATATTGTTAACTAGATCATGCTTTATACAAGACCCACTGACAACAGCTCTAATACCAATATATTTTTCACCGGTAAAATTACAAGCATCTCGTAAAAAAATCTTAGGGGAGTTAAGAAGATTAGTTAGAATTAAAATAAGGATTTAATTGACTAATTAAGATCAGAATAAAATTCTAGTTTTTCATTGCTTATTTTTCTCCTTTGTATCTTCCTAAGTTGTAGACAGATCAGTTGGTGTTTCCTAAACAACTTTGCCCTTACATTTTAGCATTGTATGACTCCATAAGAATATTAAGAAAAAACTATAATCCCTCCTATGAATATTATATATCCAGTTATCATTGACACTCAGAGCATGCTCATTCATCAGTTTGATAACTGATATTCACTTAGACCAGGATAGGTACGGGAAAACAAACTATCCTCGTGAGGTTAGTTAAAAGTACAAGTTGTCGGCACATATCTGTTTCCAAACATTTGGATTTACCAATATAAATTCCAAAACTAAATGAGGAAATTAAATTGCAGTAAGAATACAAGGCCTTATATTATGCAAAAGATGTCAATAAAAACCAAAAGTTTATATACTCAACATACGAAAAACTGCAAAAGATTAAAAAAAGAAATAAACATAAGTTGAATTACCCAATGCACTGTGGTCAGAAGCTCAGTTGAACAGATTACATAGGTTATACACATTGTTGTTCAACATAGGTTACTACACATTGTTGGTCCGTACAATAAACCAATAACTGCATACTAATTGACAAAATTCATGTACCAAAAAAAAATTAAGATAAAATATGGAGCTTCACACCAAGAAAACAATAGTATAAAAAACAAATAAAAAAATTGCAAGGAGTAAGTTGGAATGATGTGTTTTGCGTGTTGTGAATAATAAATAATACTCCCTCCATTTTAAAATGAGTGTCGTTTTCGCCAAAAAAATTGTTTTAAAATGAATGTCACTTGCGCTTTTCAATGTAGAATTATTTACTTCCAACTGTACCCTCGAATTAATTGAGTGTACATTACTTCCAAAGCATTACACCAATAGTAAATAAGGCTAGATTAGTAAAATTGTCATGTCTTTTGACATCATTATTTCATTTTTTAATTTGTGTGTACAAACCTTAAACAACGCTCATTTGAAAACAGAGGGAGTAAATGACAAACAATATTAAGTCTCAAAGGTTCAGAATAGAGAGAGAGGGGGGAGAAATATTTCTGATGAAAACGGAATTCTTGTATGGACTCTGTAACTCTATTACAATCAATTTCTTACATAGTGATTCTGACATAACAAGTAAAACTGGCAGTTACTGTCATAACCGAATTTTTATGATCATATGCCTCCACACAAGCTCAACGTGGGTGAGAAACCATATGAAGCTCAAGCACACTGAGCTTACCCAGAAGTATTAAGAAATCTGGAAGTGGGTAGAAACTTCTTCAGCAATCTGTGCGCGAATGTGTAGAACAGTGAGTTGTCAATTAAGCACATTCACTAACAAAGAAAAGGTCTGGTATATGCTTAGTGCATACATGTAGAACTGGATAGTGCATTGTGAGCCAAGGCAGCTGCACTGTGGTTATCACAAAAATATAGAAGTAAAGAACAGAACTCCAGGTTCTGCACTCTGCCTCTGTGCTAGAACACGCCACTAACATTTTCTTGCTTGACTGCCAAGAGGTAAGGTTTGGACAAAAATTAACTGCCGGTAAGGCCTGTTTAAAGGTCCCACAAGTTAGTAAGAGAGATGGATGAAAAAGATGTTGCGGAATACCAGATTTGGATGGGATGGATACGTAAGAATGGTTGAGAGGATGCTTTGCACTGAGTGTGAGGAATGGACATTAGACTATTATGAATCTTCGTGTAGGACTGAGTCACAGGCCAAGACTCGGAAGACTCCTTGAAATCTATAGGGAAAGTAAGAAGTATATCATCCTTGAACGGGCCCCCCTCCTAGACTAACACGGATTTTTTTTTTTATTCTAAATAATTCTTGATTATTCTTTCCAATTGAAGTCTGCCTTTTAACAGGTTACATATAAGAAAGGGATCCTAATTGATAAGATCATAACTAGCAATTACTTCCAATTATGTCATCTGATAAAGATTGTATGCAACAGAATTTTATCTAAACAGAAATTATAAATAATTCAAATTTTGAAAAAGATGGAGTATACAAATCAGCAAATCCTAACTAAAAGTATAAAATAATCCTAATCAGTAAGTAAGTCAGCCTTCACTGATGCCATCTTCTCCCTCTGGTGCTAAATCCCACACCATAGACATGGTGAGATGCTTTGGGGGACCACGGGATTTTGAAAGGACGTCTCTAGGACAGTAGGTGTATAAGATGCTGCATTTGAAGGAAACAGCTCTTCGTAAGGGAATCTATTCTCATCGGAAATTAGATGCCTTGAATAAACATCTATGAAGCTCGGACACAGACATGGACACCGACAATAATTTGAGAAAATTATATAATTCAGTGTATTCATAGGTGTCGGTGTCCTGTCGGACAATGATGCGTGTCCGACACAGGGCACACCTAATATGAGGAGTGTCCGTGCTTCCTAAACATGCCACGATTAGGAGACACTTGTAGTATGTAGTCTTTATGAGAGACAAAATAACCCACCATAATGCATTCATGGGAGCAGAAGTCTAGTTTGTGAGTGTTGTATGGTCTTATGAGTAGAAAACAGGCACATCAAACACCTGAAGAAGGGATGAAGGTGATCTATGTAATTTACCAACACAACAAGCAGAAGAGAATTCAGTAACATCTTCTTTTGAAAACGGTATATCACATTTCTGAAAGATAATGTGTTTGGAATGTCCAAACCTGAGATACCATGTGAGAAACTAGGATCAACATATTTAAGTACATAGTCAGTAGAAGTAGTGTTTCCAATAGGAAAAACAGAAGAAACCGAATTTGATAGTGGTAGAGGCTGACACTGAAGGCTTGGAAACTCATACAAGATAACATCTAAACTTCATTTGAAGCCTAAGATAGAAGATTTCACAAGATAATGGTTAGGATGAAACTCAAAGTACACAGCATTATCTTTTGTAAATTTACTGAGATTAATATGATTTTTTTTTGTAATGGAGGGGGCATGAAATAAATTATGAAGAACTGGAGACATTAGGATTAAGAGTGTGCTCGGGTAACATCTTCATTAAGCGCCTACTGAGTAAGAGTTTGTCATATCATATGCATAAAGCTATTTCTATAATAAAAGGTGGAATGTAGTTAAACTGTTTTCGTGTAAGTTGTAAGCCATTTTCATAAGCTACCAATGTTTGGTTTTTTTCATAAATAATTTTTCTCTCTTGATTTCTAACCATTGCCCTTAGGGCACTAATTAGCAAGACCCGCATGCATATAGACATATAGACACAAATAAATAAATATTGCCGTTACATACAAATATATGTGCAGCAATAACCAAGTCTTTTCCAAAATTGTGGGGTCGGCTACATGGATCATTATATACCATTAAGTCCTGCCATGTATTAATCTTCTCCATACATGTTCAAAACGCATGTTCTCTACATCAGGTACTGGCAATTATCCTTTAAACTTGAGTGGTATTTTTCTATCACATGACACCTGAAACATTCTTCCATTTCACCCACCTTGAATTATATGGAAGACACCTCTATTTATCTTCGTGTCACTTTGAATGTTAGACCTAGGGTACTTTAAATCTGAGACTTCTGATATTGTATGTTTGCTAATTTCATCTATACATTATAATTTGTTTTTCTCTTGCTAAACTTGGAATCCGTACACTCTTTTTACTTCTACTTGGGCAAAACCCGTGTGTTCTCAAGGCTGTGTCATTTCTGACTTGTCATCTTTCTCTTCTCAACTCTTCAACTAAGACTATGTCATCTATAAAAAGGATGTACCATGGAAATATAAGTTGAGAGCATTAAAAAAGTTAATATTGACCATGTGATTGTACTGTCAAGATTACCTCATTTCACATTCCTACTTGGTTGATACCCTTCGAATTAATACATGTGTGGAGGTACAAGGATAAACATAGAAAGTGGTGAGTGGACTGGTGACATTTCCAAATAAAGTGTCTTGGAGATTTTTCTCAACACGTTTCAGATTTTAACTATTCTTTAACTTTTTTATACTTTAGGGGTTACTTCTCTAAATAATAAAATGATTTTTTTATGAGTCATACACTTCAAGTGTCAAGCCACATGACTGTCAGTAAAATGATCAAACGGACACTTAGTACGGGGCATCTAACACGTCACACCAGTGTCACTGTCGAACACATGTCTCCATGTTTCAAAGATCATAACAGCAAAAATCCCATTTTAACCCCCTCTAGACCTCTACAATCCTGAAATTCATGTATAATAAGGTATTATCCCTTGCTTATGGAAATAAAAAGCAAAAGTGGCCACCCTGGATCATTCTGCTAACATAAAAACTAAATGACCACTCCCATGGAACTGTATAGCCATTACACAAACATAAGTCTGAGTAATATTTTTCCTGGTGAACAAATAAATAAGAGTTTCACCCTTAGTTCAAAACAACTTACAGTTCTAACTGAAAAGATATAAAATATAAAGGAAGGGGGTTTGTGCTTAGCTCTAACTCTAAAAAGAAAACAAATCAGTAATTTTATTTTACATTGGAGAATGATGCTATCGTGGTCAATGATATCATTATTAGCAAGTATATTTTGCATGTGTGCATCGCATATATAAAAAAAAATAAAAAATAATAATCTGAAAAGGAGTTTGGGCAGAAACATAAAAACCAAGATAAAATCAATAAGTGCCACACACACTCTCCCAACCCACCAACGATCCATACATACATGAATTGAAGTATGGAACATTCGATTAATAATATATGCATATATATATATATATATATATATA
>Ga0315915_1003296_pt1 | contig 20503 bp, 6 predicted proteins | sample MpolbnodulesMG_FD_207738 | JGI IMG/M metagenome (GOLD analysis project Ga0315915, IMG submission 207738) | Medicago polymorpha root nodule microbial communities from Los Angeles, California, United States - branched nodules | ecosystem: Host-associated > Plants > Roots > Nodule | place: USA... | reverse complement strand
AAATGATGCTTGGAACATTTCCTTCATAATTAACTTTACGATACATGCTAATGTATAGCAAAGCATGAGCGTCCGCTTTGGCCTATCAAACATATGGTGTCGGATTTTGTATTTAAAATAAATAAGGAAAATTATATGGTGAAGTCGTGAAAATGACTTTTCTGATGAAGTTAACACTATAACATCAAAAGTGTAGTGAGTAACACCCCATTGTTTGTACAGTGGCATCAAAAGTTCAGTCCCCATAATATCATCAATTCATCAGATTAACAAGACTACACTTAATCTAATTTTATCCTACCTTATTTTAAGTGTAACACCCCACAAAGTGTAACACTTAAGACTATCACATAATATCATTAAATCTGTTTGCATGTTAAAGATGCCAACAATAAAATAGTACCTATAAGTCCAAGATGTTTCAAGCATTACTAGATGAATTACTATTGATCATTAATCAGTAATCAACAATTTAAAAATGAATCAAACATTAAAATCAAAATTAACTTTTTTAAAAATGTCAATTTTCTGGCTGCACCGTAGAAGCTCCCTAATAATAATTGTATCTTTGCTAAAATACATAATTATTAAATATATCTAAAAAATCAATTATTTCTTATAAATAGGTCTGGAGGATTTAGTACATGAAAAATTGAAGACCCTCCTCTGTTTTTGACATGACAGAAACTTAAGCTATATATGCCTGCTTCTGCCTGTTTCATTTCTTTCTTTCTTCACAGCGAATCTAGTCGGTAAGAGGAGTTGTGTTCATCCAATCTTATAACAAGTAGCAATTTTTAATTAATGTGGGATTCGCACCAAGTTAAAATAAAATGCCAAATTCCGAAAGTTGAATTGAAAGGTGAGAAAGAAAAGGAGGATAAAAAAAGAGATTTTTGTTTTCTTGGGGAGATGCTGAATTAAAAGTAAACTGTGCTGCATAATAATAGCATTTGCTTTTTACTACTTTAGCTGGATGGTCCTTGTTTTGTTGATATAATGAAAAAATGTACATATCATATATAGTGGCCATGCCAGCATATAGGAATGGGAAAAAAAGAAAACGCTAACGTTGGTACCACCGAATTTACTATTTCTTGCACGTTGTTTGTACTACTACATTACTATTACTATTACTAAGAGGAGCAGTATCAAGATACTGGGAAGATGGTTTGTACTCCTATATGCTTTAAAACTTTATGAGTTTCATTTAACAGTTCTTACTGTATCCTATTTAGTGACTTTTTTTAATGTACATGTACTACCACATAAGGGAGGAACAAGATATACTATGGAAGGTGCTATACTGTTATTTACTCCATTATGCAGAGCATATTTTTTTTATTGAATAATAATTTGATTAAATAGTTATAATAATAAACTAAGAAGAGGCTTATTATGGCATGATTCTCTCAATATTTTAGGCATTACTTGCACTATCCATCATTCCATCCTTTCTATGTTTTAAAAAAATAAGTAGTTTTTTTTCCCTCAAGTATCCTTAGTAGAAAGTTTGAGATTATTTCTGGGGTATGGGGGAACACTTAAGGGATTGACATCTCCAACAAGTGCTCTTCAATATACACTAATAAAGATCCAACTCATAACCATATGTCTAACGGACCCACAGTTATCTTCTAATTGTGTCACATACATCATCAACCCATGGCTAAATTCAAGTATTAAATATTATAACCATGTAATCCATTAATGTTTAGAAAAAAATTTATGAAATTGTAGAAAAAATAATTATGAAACGATAAATTGAAAAATTGCAATAGTGCATAGCAACAAAAAAAAAGTAAAGCTCATTTTTTTACTATAAAATTAAAGCCCGTTGTATTCGCATTTTTTTCTTTGAAAATAACTACTTTTATTCTCCGGTCAAAATAAACATATCCTTAATATAAATTAGGCATTTTTTTTTAAGGATAAATTAGGTAATTATTTATTGACATTTGTTTATTGGATACACCCATTTGACATCCCATTGAAAATTATTTTAATAATAAAATTTATTTATTTATTATTTAAAATTGTTTTTCATAATTAATTTTAAAAATTTAACAATATGGATGGTACAGTTCGTCAGATCTCTGTCTCCCTCCTCCGTGAGATCACCAGAGGTCCGCTACATTAGGATCCAACGTTTGTCATCAACCACCACCATGAGAGAGAATGTGTGTTCAATGTGTAGGGCTGTCAACCGTAAAATTGGTGTCCGTGTATTACTAGTCATATAAATGTAACAATTATTGAATTGAGTAATGATGTTTGTATAACCATTTTGTAAAAACTTTTAGGTCATTTTTTTTTCTTCTCTTTTCTTATTGGTAAAACACAACAAAAAAAAGAAAGAAGAATAAAAAGAGTAAGAACAGTATCAAAAATAATTGTTTAAAAGTTGTCATAAATTATTTAGTTTGCTAAATCATTTGTTTACTAGCGCGTGTGCGGGTTATTTGCACAAGCATGTTAGCAAATGTTGTCACTTTTTTTAGCTGATAACAATATGTTGTCACATTTTACCCAAAAAAAAACATGTTGTCATTATTTCCACAGTTGAAATAAAATGGAAATACACAGAAAAAGATTATTCGATCGTTTGTTATTATCTGGAGAAAAAGAAATCCATAATATTTGCTCAATATCAACGCGGTTTAGAATTTGCATCAATAGGGATCTTACTTTTTGGTTAGGCATTTTCATTACCAGATAACATTAAAAAATGCACTTTTCATATTTAGACATTATTCCCAATCTTCTTAGCAAAAGAATTTTCCACGTGCCTGCAACTCGTTGAAACAACCCTTTAATTGGCTGCATATATATTTGGCTCCTTGTTTCAAATTCTGTAACGTCAACTATGTTTCATCAATCTTGAATAAGGCAAATGGCTCAAACCATAATCAAAGGGTCACTTAATCCTTGTTGTGTTTCATGGAACTCCTCCAAATCCGACACACAACACAAGTATCAAATCATGGAATATTTTTTCGAATATAACATTTGAAGACTTTGCTTCTCATTACTGTCAATGTATTAGGCAAAACAAAAGCGACATTATCACAAACTCTGTTTGATTTCATAGTTAGTGCTATGTGGATTTAGGGGAAAAAAAATAGTATTGCTCTTACCTGTTAGACCTTGTATTGGAACATGCTACAAGTATGGTAGAACAATTAAGAAGATGATAGTTATTGCCCAAAGAAATTTCTAAGCATACATTTTTTTTCTTTCCAAAAGTAAAGATTCGAAGCACGTGTCATTAATATAATAAACTTTAGGTTTGATTCGCTCTCACCGGTAAATTCTAAGAGAAGTACTTTTAACCACCCGCTAGTTTCTTCCACCACTCTGGTTTTACCAATTTAGTCGGAGAAAATTTCAATTTTAATTTCTTGCAATCATATGAATAAATACAGAAGAGTTTTAAATAGAAAATGTTTGGTGCTCATCTCATGAGTGTATACAATTTAAAAAAAAAAGGAAGAGAAAAAGATAGTGATATAATAAATTAATATGTTGATGATATAATAGAAAGAGAGAAATACAATAAAATAGGATATTGAATGAGTATACGAAATTTAGAGGTATATATGTTCTTTTTAGAGAAAATGTATGTGTGTATCATTGTTGTTTTTTAAGTCTTGAATTTTTGGGCTCTATTAATTACTACATATCGAGTCCTATTTACAAACATCGTACACCACTTGAGAAGAAATAAACAACTCTTCACAAAGAGTTACAATCTTTGTTGAAAAAATTCAAATCATTGTTTTTACTCATGAATAAAACATCTATACATGAAATATCACATCCTAATATTTTAAATTTCAAACTCATGAGGCTTGTATAATTTTATTGTGGATGCCGAGTTTATTGTTATAAACTTTGATGGATATAATATTGATTGATTTAGAGACGTTTTAATCTATATTTTTTTATGGAAGAAATTTGTATCTTTATCATTTGTGGATAAAGCAACTACTAAATGAAATCTTATATCCTCAACTATGTGAAGTGAGATCAAAAAGTTGTCATAGTTAATCCTCTTACAAAGTGAATGTAAAGGAAATTAATATGTGAAATATTGAGGAGAAATGAGATTTAAGTAACTTAAATTAACAATTGATAGGAGGTCAATCTTTGTTAATTTATATTAATTTTCTCCTCAATATTAATATGTGTATGTTTCTTCAGTTCTATACCAAAAAGAAATCGTTGTATCTTGTGAGATTTGTGCATATATGACGCGGATGAATTATCTTTAAAGGCAGTCTAATCGACGCCTCAAATTTTGTGCATCTATTTATTATTTTGTTGGCTTCGTCCGAGTTGTTGTTGAAAGGTGTTGATAGAGTTGTGTTGGTGGCCATAATATACTACATAAATTAATTAAAACTATTAGTATTAGATTAGATAGTTAACTTAAAGGGACACCAGACATTATTCTTAATTTATTGGTGAAGCAATACCCTTCCCAATATAGTATATATTAGTTCGCTGTTTTACATTATTGATTTATATTATGCATGCATTGATGATTGGCCAGTTGAAGAAAAGAAACACAAAACCATAAAAGTTTATAGGCCGTATAGTATAGTATAACATCATAACTACTACAAAATTATGTCAATTAACTAACAGAGCAATGACTATATAAAAAGTCATCTTATTCATGATCTCTGAAATATTAATGTGACTATATATATTAGTTCATGACTCTGTCTCAAATCCATATAGCACCAGCATCCTTCAACATAGGTACTAATTGATTCCTCACATGAAGGCTCATGATTTTTTTAGAACCACCTCTGAATTGTTGTCCTATGAAAACAGCAGGTACACTTGGTTTGCACCCCATTTGAAGCAACTCACTTTCAATCTGTGACCCATTTGTGATTTTATCAAGCTCATAAACAATTGGGTTGGCTCCAAAGCTACGTATCAGTGATGTTACTGAGTGGCTCAAGCAACACGTGCTCTTGCTGAATATCACCACTGGCTTTTCACCAACCATGCTTGTGACTGTGTCCATGATTATGAATATAATAATAGTATACAAACTAGTGATGATTTGATTTTACTTGTGGAAACTAAGCTTCTTTGAAGTGTTATTTATAAGCTTATGATGATGTTCAATGTGGTGTGGTGGGGATTGAATTGTTTTCCATGTGTCACAATAAAAGAATAAGATATATGGTATAACCGAATTCATGAGGATTCTTGATAAATGTACTTTTGCACTGTGCTGCATTTGTCGTAGATAACAAGTTGGCTACCTGTAAATTAAGTTCAATCTATTAAAATCCTAAAGTATCTTCAAGAATAAGATTCATGCTTGGCATATTTCTTTTCTTCTTTTCCAAATCCGTTTATATTTTTGCCTGATCATAACAGGATGATGTAAACAGTATTTAGCCCACTTGTGAGTTGTCTCATACACATGATTTAGATAGCACTGTAGTGTTTCTTACACATACATATATTGTGTAGGATTTTGGCCTTGTTTGCTTCCATTTCACTTAAATTGGGATAAATTTTCACATCAATTATGTGGGTTGTTTTCTATATGGTTGAACCGACATAAATTTCAACCACAAATAGAAAGTGTAAAAAATGGGTGTGTGCAATTTACACACCACCCACACTATGATTTGGAACGTCGGATCATAATTCAGCAGTGCATATTTTAAACTTGTATTTTGGACTTGATTTACAAAGTTGGAACTCTAGCCTGTTGATTTTGATTTGATGGTCAAAATTGTTTAATTGCGTCAAATGTGTGATTCTTTGATTGCCAAAGATGGTTAAAATTGTTTAATTGCGTCAAATGTGTGATTCTTTGATTGCCAAAAATCAAATCCTTTTTAAAAATTGTGCTACTCACACTTAGATTTTTCCTTTTCTTGTAAACTATCTAGTTGGAGCATCTTCTAAGGTTGAGGAGAAAGAAGTGGGCTTGAAAAAAATTAACTATGATGAGACTAGAAGGCGCATCGGAATGTTCAGAGCTCCGATACTACTTTTTCATTTAATGTGAAACTTTTAGCTCAAACTTGAGAAGAAAATTGGTTTTATAAAGTGGTAAAAAAGAGCGTTGAGTAACATACAAGCGAAATGAGACAAATCAATTAATTATGCGTTGATCTTTGGTGAGTGTCATGATCACTCGATAATTTAGGCTCCCCTCATTATATGACACATTAGCCTTTTGTTTTTATTTTAAGATTTGCAAATCTTTCAATTAAGTGAAATTGAATGCTAGAGTTATAAGAACACATAAAATTGTCAAAGTTGAAGATAGGGAACCCTCATTAACCAGACCACTAGACCCCTGAGTTGCTCAACCTATTGGAACGCATCATTGGAAGTTATCTTCTGGATGGCTTGAGGGGGATTTTGCAGCAACGCAATGGGCTGTAAAGCAATTACCTCAACATTACGCCCATGCAGGAAGAGGTTTCTACCAGACATATAATATAACCTTGAAAGGCTAGTAAATAAACATTCTCTTGCACTCCAAAAATCATTGCGCTTGGTAGTTATATCCACATTCAAATTACAAAAGTAACGGAGATGCAGACATAAACTTAAGACCTATGTTATGTCTCTGAGATGTTATCATTTTGGTTTGGTTCCTTGATTAAAATCATAGATTTTTTGGTTGATTGATGAGAGTTATTCCCGCAACATAAACTCAACACCTATATTCTTATCCTTACTCACTAGTCACTATAACTCAAGTATAAGTTGCATGCGAGTTGCGACACTAGGCAAGTAATGATTTAATTTGATACGAAGAATATATTATATATGGTGAAAGTGGTAAAGATATAGAAACTAAGATAGAAAGGGAATAAGAATGTTTAATAGTTATATATATTGGACACTGATAAAGTAAACGAAGTCGATTTTCAGCATACATATTATTTCGACAACGATGTCCTCTCCTAGATGCAAAGCAAGCATATATTCCCCTAATGAAATGTCTTCTTCTTAACATATGTTAAATTTGGTAATTATCCTATATGCGCCAATCAAAACAAGTCTATCAGTGAAATCGTTTACATTTATCAAAATTTGCATGTAAATGTCACAGCATCATTGTCAATTTCTATAAAGAGTAGTGATATTTGAACAACCATTTCATACAATTTTTGTGACAACTTCTTTTTTTTCTCTTTTTATTGGTAAAAAATAATAGAGAAAAAAAAGACGAGAGAGAATAAGAGAATAATGTAAATATAAGAGAAAAAGTTATCACAAAGTAGTTGTACAAATATCATTTCTCTCGAATATTTGTCCAAGCAGTACAATTTCTTTTTTCTTTCATTTTTATTCTACGTGGCAAACTTTGGGGTAGATGATATTTGGTTTAAGATTGGTACGTACAATGTAGTAACACCCCAGTCTTTAAAACAATATTTTTAATAATTTTTGTCCCTCAGAAAATGCAAAATCACAAAGTGAGGTGTATCGGTACTCTTCATTCATAATTTTATAAATAAGTGATCATTTTTTGTGTAATAAATAACAATTTGTCAATATTTATATTTTATAGAACATCATTTTATAAGAAAAAACATCATTTCATTGTTTATAAAAATTATTGTAATTTTTTTACATATTATCGTAAAAAATAATCAATGTTCTTAATTATGAGTGATAAAAATTCAAAAAAAAAAAATTAGTTCGTTGACACTTTTGATGAATAAAATTTAGTAGGGTAGAGTATCGGTCGGGTTTGTGTGGGTTCGGGCCAAAAATGGTGAAGGTATATGAAACCGAGTGTTCTAAAATTGAACCCAAATTCGACCGTGAATAGACACGGTTTGGACGGATCTCGGTTACGACGGGTGGGTTGATTCGGTTATTCACAAAATGATGAAGAACAAGAGATGAGAGTGATGAACAGTTAAGTAAAAACATAACAACACAAAAAAAATTGAAAAGGAAAGAAAAGAAATACACAGCCAAGTGAAGAACAAGTGTGAACGAAGCAAAATGGAGAAGAACAGAAGATGAGAGTAGACTGAAAACGAAAAAGAAAAGAGTAAAGATCAATATATTAGACATACTGCAAAATCTAGCTTCCATGAACTATAAAAGTAAACAAATGATTCAACAAGAGAGAGAAGGCGTGAGTTTTCTCTATGTGCAAGTAGAAAAGTGAAAAGGAATTGTTTTTTGTTTTGATGAAAAAAGCATGTTTTATAATAAAGTACAGTAGTTTTAAAAGTAATAATATGAATAATAGTATAAAAGTGTGGGACTACTGGTATATTCTAGGAAGAGGTAATTGGACTTGACTTTACCGTGTAGCAGTGGCAATGGCAAGAGTGCAGGAGCTTGAGCGGTATGTAGGACAGTGATGTGAGACTCTAGTACTAGTGTGTCACGGGCGGGTATGGACACCACCGGTTTTCATTTTTCAAATCCGAGCCCGCCCGATACTACTCATACTAACTCAATTTTTCAGTTTTTTTTCACCCGACACCCGTATATACCCGCCCGTAAGACCCACGGTTGCCACGGATATTGCGGGTTGCGGACGGGTCTTCAATTTATGCTCACCCCTAATGATTTAGTTATTATAATTATAAGTGATAAAAAAATATATTTTTTTTCAAAAAAACAACTCATTTAATTATTAATTTAAAAAATAAGTGTATCGGTACACTCAAATATATTGGGTGTACCATAGAACTTGCCGTTTAAGATAGACTATTTGGTGTTTTACAGAAAAATAATGACAAAACAGCATAACTTGCACCAAGTTATTTTCAAATTATTATTAAATACCGTTCCCAACTTTTACATCAAATTGTCAATTAATTATAAAACAATTTCAATAATTGAGTACTATAATTAATTTCGACTAATCCACAAATATGATTGTGATCCGGGACTCCGAGAATATTATGTTATAGGACGACTAGTGAGGAAATCTAAATATTCATGAGTTTTCTAATATTTTCTACTTTATAAGACGACAATCATTGCCTATTTATCTATTTTATTAAACACTATTCGAAATGAAATTTAAGCAAAAATGATAGTTGAAAATTTAATATATCTTATTAAAAATTTAATTCACATACATCAACTACATTTTTTTTTCTTATATTTCATTCCACACAAAGTAAGCCTTTGAAAACCATGAAATATAACATTTAAGATAAGAGAAATGCTAGCAACACATATTCAAATCCAACAAAACACTTCAAATCCAAAAATTAAAAAATCACAAACACATTACACAGAATTCTGCTCTTTACTCAAAAGTTTTTTCTCATTTCCAACTGAACTGACCAAAATACTCTTACGCATGTTAACTCACGCTAGTGTTAAATCAGCGTGACTTAACTCACGCAGAGATATACACTAGCGTGAGTTAACTCATGCTGCGGGAGTTAAGTCACGCAGGAACATTTTGGTCATTTCACTTGGGAATGAGCAAAAACTTTTGGGTAAAGAGCATAATTCTTACACAAAATCAAATGTTCATAATCAATCTTAGATCCAAATCCAAACATGTAAACCAATCTCCTTTTAAATCAAATTTGGTGTTGTTTGTTTGGTTACACTGTCAAAATTCTAACATGAGTTTCTGTTCATTTTGGAATTTCGTATAGTCATGAATCATGAAGAAAATTGAAAGTGGGTTATATGAGTAAAATTGAAAAAACAATCGATAGTTGCTGCAAATCTATTTAAAAATCAATAGAATTATTCATGAAGAAAGTTTTGTTCCAAAGGAGAGAGAATAGAGAAAGGGTGAAAAATCGATAACATCTGAGTTGGAAGAAATTGTATGTTTGATTTTTGTTGTTTGTGGAGGTATATAATTTGTCAAATTCTGTTTTTTTTTTCTTTTCTACATGTGATGCTAGATTTCTGCTACCATGGTAGTGATGAGATGGTGTAGAGAGAGGGAGAGGGGGTGTGAATTGTAGAATAATCTGATGTGAAAGGTCTATGATGATATGATATGCCTTAGATGAATCAATGGTAGAAACACACTCATCCACGGTGGATGATATGTCACACTCATCCACCCTAGCCTGAGCCCATCTTACAAACTAATACCAACACAGATCATATTTCATTCATAATAAACTCCCAATTTTAGCTACAGCCAGGAGAATTACATCTGAACATTTTTTTTTATCAACTAGTTAAGAAGTTGGATATTTTAAGTTTTTCTGCAGTTCTCATAAATCAAGCTCAAGGCCTTAACACATCAAACATCAAGTGTTCATTCCTTTTAAAGAAAACGTTCATTTGATCCTTAGCAGCACATACAAAAGCACCTCTGATATAATAAGTCCACCCGGTTATTCAAATCTAGCTTGCCGCATTAGATCAATATATGAAGATTTGCCAAAATCACTCGATCAATCGTTGTCAAAAGAGCATTTGATACAAATTTATTCAAATCTAGTTTAATGATCGATATATGAAGATTTGCCAAAACACTCAAAATCGATCAATGTCGAGCATTTGAAAGATAAGCATCCATAAATTATAAATTATCAATTACAATTAAGAAATGTACAACTATAGGCACATCCAAATCACAACTAAGTTTTCAATTAACCTTCAGCCATTCGCCTGGCTGTTGAGCAAAACGCTACATCGGATATAATAAGCATCCATGTGATATATTTGACACATTTGATCATATTGGGATTGGGACCAAAGAATTATAATGCTCACCAAGCCCAAAAGCATGCATATGGTAAGAAAGCATGATACTGGAACCAGACGAGCCAATACCATCCGCTGATTTATACTCCTTCCCCATCTCCACATCAGGGAAGGACCCTGAAAATATCATAATATGCTTCTTCAGGCAGTGAGTCAAGGCACCAAGCTCTAGTTGTCCTCCCCATATTGCCGTGGACTCTACTTCTTTGCAATAATTTTCAAACTTTTGAGCAATTGATTCATCAGAATCACCTTCAATCAAATTCTCTGACAAACAAAATGGGAGGAAATCCGATGTATGCTTCCTCATGTAAGCAGCTGCCATTTCTCGAAGTTGTTGGAATGTATATGGAGATTTGCCCCCAAAGAGGTGGGCCAACTGATTCTCAACAGCTCTGTAAAGGCAGTGCCCATCAGGCTTTATTTCACATACAGTCAAACCAAGAGGCTTCAACTTCCTTTCGAGTTTCTCATTTTCAACCATGCGATCACTTACAATGTCATTCTGCTCTGCTTGGATTCTCAGTTCTCTCTCTGCTTCTTGTTGAGCTCTTTTGTCACGCCTCTGTTTGGCCTTGCTGACCTTTGTATTCTCAGGTTGACTACTTACAGATACCCCAGCTATGGCCTTCACCAAATTGTCCATATTGCTCTTTTCATTTCCGTTACCACTGCTATAGCCTAATGCAGACAGTTCTTTGGCCTGCTTCTCCTTGAGCTTAGCAGAAAGTTGAGAAACCTCTTCCTCCACTTGCTTTTTCTTAGCTTTTTGCTCAGCCTTGCTACCTCTAGCTGCTTGCTTTTTCATTTCAACTTCTTTTTTCTGCAGTTGTGATATCTCTTTCCTGAAAATACATGTCCGTGTGGACAAATATGCATTGCATGAGAACCATAAGAACCATAAGAACTTAAGAACTTCAGTAGCCCACATGCTTGTCAAATTCAGAAGTCTATGTAAGATCATGGAATATCTGTAAAGTCGCAAGGGTTAACTTAATACAAAACAAAGCAAAAATGGTTATAAATATTGCTAATACACTAACAAAAATAATCTTACATAAAATGTAACATCAAAGCTTGTACGTGTAACATAAAATGTAACATCAAAACTTCAGTAGCCCACATGCTTGTCAAAGGGTTATATCCCCTCCTTTGAACCAAACACTAAATCAGATAATTTTTTTGGAAGCAATCTATAAATTAAACCAAGATGGGTTCAGCATATCAAACCTGGAATAAAACCAAGATTGATTGTTTCTAGGGTTTTATTCAAGCTTTCCGGTTCATGACTTCTTTCATGCTGGGAATTGTGGGGTTGAGACTCAGGACAACAAATGTTAGACGCAGCTGTGAAGTTGAACGCTACAACTATAAGATGTGAACTGAGAACCTTATCATCATTCTGCTGTTGCATTTTATTTTTTTTTAGAAAGCAATGAATTCAGTCATTTTGTCTGGGATAAACCCATTGTTTCAAACCGCTTCAATCATCCTTATATTGGTGATTCCATGTGGGTCTATATAATTCTAGTTGAGCCTACCAGAGTTTCACACAAAATGATGTTATAAGCGAGTTAACACGATTATGATACCTAGAGACTTAAACTCCTAGCTAATTCCAGGAGTAATGTGGAAAGAGTCCAAAAATCAAATGCTGAAACCTGAAGGTGCTAAGGCAAAAGAAGGAGGTACGGGGGGTACCCATCAAGCCAAATGAATCAATGAAAGCAATTGAAATTATATTTAAAACTATTCAAAAATTTGGAGGAACAATCTAGGAAAAGCTCTTGATCAACTCGTTTTCCTTGATTTCTTATTCATTGATGTAAAGGAGAAAAAGAACAGTATCAATTAATGCATTATTTATCAAGGGCAGCAAGCTCAGTGTGTTAAAGAAACAGCAGTAAAAAAAAAAAAAAACAGACAAAATAAAAAGGGCAACCTAGTGCTACAATATAAAGCTTCCACCATGGCAATATCCATACCCAACAAAGGGTCAGAGCTGTTGGGTCTATTGTAGATAGCCTTGTGTAAGCATTGGCAAGAGGCTGATTCCGAGATTCTAACATGTGACCACTTTGTCACAAGGTGATAGGCAAGAAATAAGTGAGAAATAGAGGATTAAACCTCTGAGTGAGTCGGCAACTGACTAGTGTGAATTGTAACTAACCTAGATGGTAATTTAGTTGGAAGGTGAGTGAAATGGAATAAATAGAGGAGGGTAGTAGGCATAGAACGTATTGGGTGCATTTGTTTCAGCTTCATAGAAATAAATTTCTGTTTTTTTTTTTTTAAGATTTTTTAAAAAAAAAATCTGAAGCTATTTCTCTTTGTTTACTACCAATAAATTCACTTTTTAAAAAAAAAAATTAACTTGTTCATGTGTTACCTCCTTGTTTTTAAAAAAAAAAAAACAATAGATTTTGGGAAAAGCTACTCCTAATAGCTTTTCATTTTAGAATCAAAAATGGTTTTTTTGAGAAATTGATTTGTTTCAAAATTTAAAAATCCTAAACAAACATTTAAAAATGACAAGTGATTTTTTTTCTTAAAAAATCTCAAACAAACGCTCTTATTGTCGGACTAAAGGAATTTCAGGTCTCTTAAAAAATTGAAGGATTCTTTCATTTCAATGCAAAAAAACAGTATTCTTTTTCTTCTCTCTTCTTATCCACTTCTGTCCTATCACACAGCAACAATTCCAACCATTTAAAAGAACTCTATGAACACTGCCTCAAAAGAATTGAGCAAAACAACCAAGTGAATGACAAATTTCATGAAACACATTTTATCTTATATATTGTGACGTAGACCTTGAAATTTGAATTGGTATTCTAGGCTCAAGGGTCTTGATATAAATACGCAGAAGGTTTTCAAAATGAGGGTTGCATCCCCTAGAAACACCTAGATGGCAACACACTTCGATCCATATAAGTACATGATCACTCTTGCATCTGATAGAACTAATGGCAACCATATATAACGAAAATAGGAAGAAACGAGCCCCTACGTATTTGATCAACAGAATGAATCCATAACAAAAACAACAAGTGAATGCTTTCAAAATTCAATACATGGCAAGTATTCTTTCACTGATCTAATAAAACCACATCCTAACGTTCTATGTTAGAGCTGCGTGATAATGTTCTATTTTCCAACTACGACTCTGGCTTAACTTATGGTTGTGCATGATTTCTGTGTTCTTGGAAGATAAATACATTTCATAAAAGCAGTGAAACCTCAGTACTGATAGTTTCATGGAGTGAGTTACCTGTGGCGTGCAAGAATTTCATCGCGGGTTTCTTCTTCCTTGTTTTCAGATGTTTTGTCTGAAATCACTTCTTCTTGTACCTCCTCAACTTCTTGGGTATCCTCCATTGGAACAACCCTATAAAAAAACAAATAAAATAAAGAAATAAAACATCGAATTTTATCATACGATTATTATTGTAAAGTAGTTGATATTCTCTCTGTCCCATTATGCATTGTGTTTTAACAAAACCTATTTATCTTTATTGTCTTTTACATATCCAACGAAACATCAAATAATTTTTACATGCATACCCTTATTCATTTTTATTGTGCTTTTTGATCAATAAATGATAAAATACCAATTATGAAATCTACATTGTTAGCAACTTTTCTTAAGGAGTGTCCTACAACCTTAATATGGGACAGAAGATAGTAAGCAGTAGTTTTCCTTCATATACTCTTTGATTGTAAAACTAGCATATACTACATGAACTCTTGAGTATATGACAAATATTCACTGATTATGTGCTTAGTTTAGCTGCTTACCCTCATTGTTCAATAACGCACATTCTAGTCTTACATGGCTTTTCTATTTGTGTTAGTTTTAGGGTCTATCTGGATTGGCTTATTTGAGCTTATCTACTGGCATAACCACTTACGAGACTATTTGGGTCATAAATTCATAAGCCCCTTTCAGCTTATTTTTCATAATCTATCCAAGATAGCCTAGGAAAACAACTTATAGCCTATGAAGCACCGAAACTCCGCAGATGGTATTGGACACATGTCGGTGTTGTCGGTGACCAACACTGACAGATATGATTACATTGAATTATGTCATTTTTCTCAAATTATTATCCGTGACTGCATATCGGTGTTTGTGTCCGTGCTACATAGCTTATAGCTTATAAAAAAATAATTTAACTTTAACTTTATATTTTGTTATATGAATTGCTTGCACATACACACATATGCTATAAGCAGCAAATTAAGCTGTTTACCCAAGAAGGAACTTAATTTGTGGATGGGGAATGTCCCTGCATATCGTTGTTCAAGCTAATGAATGAGTTGTTTTATTTACCCTAAAAAAAAGGCAAATTCTTCCAAAATCCTACTAATCAGTGCACCCCATCCAAAAATATGAGGACTGTTCTGCTTGGTGCAGCAGAAAGAATGATTAATCGATTTCAACTCAAAATTAATGAAATTAAATAATCCAAATAAACCCTAATTAACTACTAATAACAGTGATGCGTGAGTAAATCCGCAAACAGTTGCTAAAAATTGAATGTTGTGAATGATTAAGAGAGAGACCTGAAAAAGTTTGTGACTGACGAGCAAGTCCGCCAGCTGCAACTCCAGTTTGACGGAGCTGATGTCTTTTGTTGTTTTAGGGTTTGCAAAATGATGATGGGCTCATTGGGCTTGTCTTTTTTCTTTTTGTTAAAGAAAATTGCTGTTTAGGCTTCCATTTTTCCTCTAGCCATTCAAAAAAAAAAAAAAATACCTGTATTTGAGAAGACGTTTTAATTTGAGTATACCAATTTAAAAAGTGATTGAGCCGCTCTCAAAAAAGTATAGAACCACACTTAACTGTTGTTAGAGAGCCTAGTAATTAAGTGCTGCTTGTGAGGGATTTAAAAAGTCTAAAGAGAAATGTCCTTTGTTACAAACAACTTGTCTTTTGTCTATGAAAGTTTTTTTTCCTACCTCCCAAGCTTCTCGCGTGCCTTATTTTAGATTCTAAAAATAAAAAAATGGAAGATATATGGAGAGTTTTTTAAACATATTTACACCTTAAGGAATATACAATCTAAAATTTTGTAGTGGACGCAAGAAATCAGATGAGATAAAAAATATAAAAAAACTCTCTTTGTTTATTTCAAACATAAATAGTTTTTTTAGATGCTAAGTAACATAAAATAGGGCTATACTAGTTGTTTTTATAATAGTAAGATAAAATATATAAACAAAAACAAAAATATGAAGGGGAAAAAAAGCTTCCTATTGAATCAAATATTATAGAATTATGTCATCGTGGGTTTAGCTCAATTGGTAGGGATAATGCATAATATATATAAGGTCCTGGTTCAAACTCCGACCACCACAAAAAATATATATTATAGAATTATATATCCACCATTATTTTTATTAATTTATAATAATTGTGTTTTTTTTTTAAACTCGGTATCTGATCCAAGAATCAACTAATCCGAGGGGACCAATCCCACCGCCCACTTTGTGGGGGCCCGTTTAAAGTCAGAGCAAGCTCTGTATGGACTTAGCCCACCGAAATTGGCACCGGAAGGAATCGAACCTGAGACCTTTGGAGGAGCAAACTCCAAGATCCCAAGCCAACCACTAGGGCAAACCTAGATGGGTTAATTTATAATAATTGTAAATATAGAAGTGGAATAATGAATCCTCTAAAATATTTTAATTGTGTACTATGTTGATTGTTAACAATTGCTTTTTTTTTTTAAAATAGCCTAGTGGCTAGAATTCACCTTTTTCAAGGTAAATAAGTGGGATGTTCGGGGTTCGAACCTCGACTTCTGCATATAATAATGCATGTCCTTGCTAACTGAGCTATGCGCACGAGGACATTACTCGTTTTTATTGTGCTTCTAACACTTTAAATAAAAGCTCCATCGTCCAATAAATATTTGGAGTCTAAGAGAAAGAGGGAGACATAGATGATGATGAATACTACAAAGGAGATGAAGAAACGAGGAAAACCCTAATTTTGGTCCCAATTAGAATCATCATATTGTATAATGATAACGATGAGTCACATATGCCTTATCACAAACTTGTATTGTCATTTTTACAAAACTTAACATTTTTTTGACGAAAACTATCATAAAAGATCAACCAGACTAATGACTACCAAAAATACAATTAAAAGACCAAAAGGTAACAAATATTAGTTATGAGATCAAAATGAAAATAATAAATATATTAAAGGATCAAATATTCAATTTAGCTTTCTTTTTAAGACCATCTTCGTGACTATACACACTTTAAAATGAATAACTTGGGATCATAATACTTGATATGCAAATTAAAAAGATCTAGAGATTTTGTTCAAAATGTCTGACATCAGGGGCGAAGCCAGAAATTAAACAATGGGGGGACCAAGTTTAAAAAGTACTCCCTCCGTTTCTTTTTAAGTGTCTTTTTAGGGTGAATTTTTCGTTCCTATTTAACTGTCTTTTTGGTATTTTAAGGGTACAATTTGTCAATTATACCATTTGTCAATTACTTTGATCTTTTTCAATAAAACTAATTATTGCTATCTATTTGGAAAACTATTTTTTTTTAAAAGTTTGTTTGTTTTTTTTAAACAAAGTTTGTTTCTTGTTATCTTTAAATTTAAACAAAATTTAGTTCCAAACAACGGTTCCAAGAAGAGTTAAAATTATATAAATAAGATGAGTAACAATTATTAAAAAAATTTGTGCCTCTAGCATTGGTTAAAGCCATAGTTGAAGTTTTAACTTTAATTAAATGAGTTGGAAGAAAGTTAATTTTTTCTTAACTTTTGATTAATGTAAAGTTGGAATAATTTTTATATTGACTTAAAATAATTAAAAAGATGTGCACAATATTTAAAAAATTGACAATTGTTTGTTGTGAGAGAGTGTGCAAAAAAAAAAAGGAATGTGTTGAAGAAAAAGATAATAAGTGGCAATTGTTTGTTACGAGAGAAAGAAAACATATTAAATTATTGGAAAGATAAAGTGTGTGAAAAAAATAGGAATTTATTAGTGAATTAAAATGAGGGTATAATAGGAAGAAAATGTGCAAAAATACACATCGCTATTTTGATGTTAATTTTATAAAAAGACACTTAAAAAAGAACGGAGGGAGTATACTCTAGTTAAACAAAAAAAAAGTTTAAATGTACTACATATATGAGAAATTTAAGCTACATTTGAAGTTATATTGAGAGAAGATAGAAAAATTAGATTCACTTATGCATATAATATAAGACTTCAAATGAAAATGCTAATAATAGAGGAATCACATTGACATTTCTAGTGAAATAACATAAATAGAAAATATACTAGTAGTATAATAAAATTATAAGAAAATTTATAATGTTTCCAAATTTGTTAGTTGTGTGTTAACCGGATAAACCTGAAGTCTTTCTTTCGACGCTTTAGGGTCCATTTGGTTCGAGAATTAGGAGGAGAGTGGAGGGGAAGGAAGGGGAGGGATTTTAACGGAGGGGAGAGGAGATATTTTGATTAAAAATGTGTTTGGTTCACAAGGGGAGGGGAGGAATTTTAAAATTATTTTACTATTTTACCCTTAAACTTAATTAAATAAGGATAATAAAGTAACGAAACAATAACAATGTGATAGATAGCAACACGATCTAGACGATGGAATAATGGATTAATAATATAGTTGTTACAAGTAGTAATAAAAGTTGTTACAAGGAAAAATTGTTAATAATATGAAATAAAAGTTGTTACAAAGATAATATAAATTAATAATAAAAAAAATTGTTACAATATAATATAACATATAACCTAATAATAACAACAAAAGTTGTTACAAGTATAATACAACCTAATAATAGTAAATGTTGTTATAAGAATAATATTGAAATTTTAAATTAAACTAAGGATAATTTTGGCAATGCAATAAAATTTGCTCCCCTCCTCTCCCCTTCTAAAAATTGAACCAAACAAGTCAAAGTAAAAATATTCTCTCTCCTCTCCTCTTCTCCAAAACTCTCGAACCAAACAGATCCTCAGACTTTAATAGGAGTTCTTAAAATTGAGTAGCATGATTATGAAGATCATTTGGCAAAACATGGAAAATTCCTAGCCAATTTAAAACAGCACTCCAAATGCTCTAATAAAATACTCTCATAAAGTCTTTGCAGCTCCATAGCCATCCAAGCACAGTAGAGGGTTGTTATTTAAGACTTCGTGTCTCAACAACTTATCCTCATTCGCACAAATTTATGATAGATACAAGCGTTGAACTCATAACCTCTTTGAATCCACGATCTCTATTTCACTTTAACTTAAGTACAACTATGATAAACTCTCTTACATATTCTAAGGACTTGATTGTCTTATCATAAATGATTTATTATTAGCTCTTGAATTTCCAACATGGAAGATTGGTCATGATTATAGGATGGAAAAAGTAACTACTTCGGCTCTTAAATATACATCACATTTTTATAATGGACACATTTCACATAATTTATTTTGACCATGTTTTTTAACTACTTTGAAAACATCATAATGTTAGACTTGTCTGAATGAATATAATTGGTAGCATGTAAGATGCTGTTAGACTTGTTTCAATGAAGAATTTCAAAATATTAAATTTATATAATTTTTACTCCCTCTGTCCCAAATTGTATGACATTTTAGGCATTTCACACGTATTAAGAAATATAATTAATTTTGCATATTAGATATTACGAGTTGTTTTACAAAATTGTCATTAATAAATGGCATGAGAAAGATAAATTAAAGAATTGAAATAAGAGAGAGTAATAAATAGTTAACGATATAATAAGAAAAGTAACATTATTGTTTCATTGGTATTGTAAAACGACATATAATTTGGGACAATTTTTTTTCTTCTTCCAAAGTGACATACAATTTGGGACGGGATAATAATAATAATACAAAGGCACCAAAGAGTGGAGAGAGCGATATGCGAGAGAACGGAGAGCGAGCGTGCGATCAACCTAGGGTAATTTTAGGGAAGGAACGTCGGAGCTATTCGCCGGCGGTGCGAGGGGGGAAAGGGGTCAAGGAAGAGGAAAACGTCTCAACCGGAAGCGGGAACACGGGACAGATCAGGTGATGCAGCGCGGTTTGACAACGCAGGTAATGGGCTGGAGATTCGACAATCTAGGGTTTGTTTTACAGGTCTTCATCGGTCTTCTCAAGGTACTGCAGATGCGACTTCTTCACAGGGAAATACAAGCAAGCGCGTTTCTTCAAAGGTTGTGCGTTTGAATAGGAACGGGCAAGCTTTAGGTCACGATGGTTCAGAACAAAACGGTCCAGATAACTCTCTCATTGGCTGTAAGGTGTCCTATTACTTCACCAACATTCCGGAATGCCTCCCAATTTTCTTACTACGACAACAGTTTGAAGTTTGTTGCATCTTGACAGATGTATTCATCGCAAGGCAACAGAATGCTAGAGGCCATGTATATGGATTTGTTCGCTTCTCAAATGTTAGGAACTCTGATAAGTTATCTATTGCTTTGAACAACGTTTGGTTTGGGCACTTAAGGGTATGGGCACGTGAGGCAAAGTTTGATAGGTTTGCAACAAATGATAAGAAACCGCCAATAGTTTCTAAGCGGATACATGGCAAGGTTGAGGGTGTTGGAGGGACGGACGTGGTGGGGGGTCTCATGGGGAGGGAGAAAAGAACGTGAGGATTGGTGAGGGAGAGGTTGTGAAGGGAAGGGGAAGAAGTGGGGAGGGAGAAAAGAATGTGAGGATTGGTGAGGGAGAAGCGGCGAAGGGAAAGGGAAGAAGAG
>Ga0315915_1003295_pt1 | contig 20509 bp, 12 predicted proteins | sample MpolbnodulesMG_FD_207738 | JGI IMG/M metagenome (GOLD analysis project Ga0315915, IMG submission 207738) | Medicago polymorpha root nodule microbial communities from Los Angeles, California, United States - branched nodules | ecosystem: Host-associated > Plants > Roots > Nodule | place: USA... | reverse complement strand
GTGGCCCAATAAACTATAAATTATTGAGGAAATTCTAGATAATATAGTTTAGAATGAAAAGATTGTTTATTGTTGATTTGGATGGAACGCAAATCAACAATTTTAATTGGTGGTCCCAAGAAAAAAGAAAAACAAGTTAAAGCATGAGCAAGTCGAGGCTAGCAAAGAGTTCAAGTTAGGTGTTTCTGATTGTTTGTCTCGTTAGTTCTTTGGTGGGAAGTTGTTCCTAATGCTTTTAGGCATTTCTAATTGTTTTTGTATTTCTTTTTTCTGCTTTTTTAGTTTTGTCACTCTCTCTATACCTTTTTTTTTCTTTCTCTCTTTTAATATATGACAAGGTGTTGCAGTAGACAACCTCTATCCTAAAAAAACTCATAATCCTAAAATATACCAAAATTATTAAAACACAAAAATAGATTTATTATTATTATTTTGGTATTAAAATGTGTCTAATTAGTTTAGTCTTCGAATATCAATTTAGTTCATAAAATTATTAATGAAAGAAACACTTAGCATATGTTTGCAATTTTAATAAAAAAATTTTTTTATCATAAATGTTGTTTCCTACGAGTACTATTTGTATTTGATAATCCTTTCTCAAAAATAAGTACTAGTCTATAACAATAATTTAATATTTTCTCATTCACTACTAGCAGTAATTATTTTTTCAAGTGGTTGAGCATTTGTTAATAAAAAAAATAAGAAAATCTCGTCTTGAAAATTGTATGTTCACCTTTTATAAAAAGTTTAAAATTTGTTTTCCTATAGATTATCAATAGGTAGCCAAAGCACGTGAAAGTTCATGTTCTACCATCTTTGAGTGGGAATGATATTGAACCATTGTAATGTGAGGATGGCCGAAGAGAGTATATGCAGTGCGGTTTCCGATAATTCAAAGATCACGTTATAATTTTGACAATTTTCATTTATAAAGAATTGAAAGAAAAAAAAACCCAACATCACTTTAAGTGACTAACAAATAAGTTGTAGTTAAATAAACATTTATCTATGGATTTACAGAAAAATTACTGTCTTCCATACTTTTTACCTACAAAAAAATGACATTTAGTGACGGATTTTATCCGTAGTCATACAAATTTTATTTTGTTTTTTTTTTCTTTCGAATTTTGAGATCTCTAAGTTTGAAGCCCAGTACAAAGGGCATTGTTGTACTTGCATGGAACCGGTCCTTAATATATGGAAGAATATCTTGATGAGGACGACCAACATATAATGAAAAAATATTGGTTGTTGGGGCTATTTAATAAACCTTTTACAATTTTTTGTGTTTACCGGTTGGTTTATATGAAATTGTTTCATTCAGAAATTGGACTAAATTGTCTTAGTGATCCGTCTTAAGTCTGCTAACCACTTTAATTTGATTGTTTTTGGTTGATTAATCATTTACACAGTAGTTCGATTGATTTGTCAAAAAAATAAAATAATGGTAGTTCCTTTGAGAACTTTTAGCGAAAAATTAAGTTATTCAATAACCACACTGCATATTGAGCTGCGTCGGGTGTAGTTAGTTAGTATGGATTACAATCGATCGTTGATGAAGATCAATTATCTTGATTGTGTTCCATATGTGCCACCTTTTCTATTTTAATGTGTGAAGGGTGAACATTTGTATTGTACTCCTAAGTGATCGGATAAATTTTCTTTTGTCCATTATTGTATGGTTATTCCATGATTTTGTTCCTGAACCTATGCGTATTTTGGGTTGCTTTGAAGTGACAACGACTATCTTTTTTTCTTTCTATGTAAGCATTGAAGTAAAACGCATTTATCTACATCAACGTAGCAGAAAGCTAGTAATATAGTAGTACGATAGTAGTAATGAACTTGTAGGTTATAAGGATTAATTTAGTATGAAATTGAGTAGGTAACCAACAATAAATGAATAAGTGATATTCAAAGATTTTGAAATGGAAGAGCGTCCATTTGTGATTTAACCTATATGCGTTATGAACAATTGCATGGTGGTACAAACAATCAAAAAACAATTTTGAAAAGTACTGACGCTAATTTGTCGTTGACATGTTGCTCACATTGAATGATTTGATGCGCCTAATGATGCGAAGCTAGAAAGTTCAAGTCACTCGCCCAAGATGCATTTAGGTACCACCGAAACACTAAAAATTGTTTACATTCATTCATTCACGTACAAAAGTAGATGAAACGATTCACAGCCTTCAAAAAATGATCGATATTTCCAAAAAAAAATATATTAGATTGACAAAAAAAATAAATCTGATGCCATTTTAGTAAGCAATACTTTTTGTGAAAAAAATTAAATCAGGTAAGGGTTTACCTTAAACAAAGGCATGGAGAATAATAAACATTAATTCTATGTTATGCATGCATTTAAATTATTTCAAATAACTGGGAATATGAGGAGTGTTATTGTTATCGTCCCACATCATTCTTTTCATTAAAAATTGTTTATAGACAACGGGAACAACTGGTTTCAAAATTATCCACTTCTCTCTGAAACCATTAGCCACTACCAAGCATCACAAGCCTGCACATCACCAGTAAATCACGTCACCTATAAGCCTTACTCTCAATGAATGATTTACTTTCAAAATATGGTTTTGATGAGTGGCGTAAAAATGTGGTTTCCTGTGAGAATAGATGTCAAGAAAGGCTTGCAAGAGACAGCGAAGGTGACAAGTTTGGATTTCCTCCTTTTACTTTTCTCGATTTTGTGTCCATTTATGGGAGATAGAGACATGATAGCTTTGTGGGATCTACTAGAGGGATCCACTTAATCATTTATCTACGATATGTCTTTCTCTCTCAGAAATGGACACTAAATGGAGGAAAGTAAATGGAGGAAAGTCACACTCGAAGGTGACAAGGTCCATCATTGGAAAGAACGTAACACAACTGCAGAATGGAAATTAAAAAAATCGCAAATCTGGTCTTTGATCATGTAACTTGCGTGTTTGGCAGTCAGAACGTTAGAGAGAGGTGACAATTTTTAAAGGTGATTCTTACCAACCATGGTTGATGTGATTAAGAGAACAACGATGCCAAAATAAAGGGAAAAAGATTAGTATTTTTGGAGAAAGGTTGATGTTTGAGTGTTGTTTTCAAAGAGAATAAATGATGGAGATTGCTGGAGGAGGTTGGTTGTCAGAGGTAGGTTGGAATCACTGGAAGGGTAGAGCAATTATGATTCTGAATAATCAGAGAAAGACGGTAGGAGAATGGGCTGAAAATTAGATAGAAAACCGTAACCAGGTGTAGGCAAGCATTACTCCTCGGAATTTAGTCAGAATGTGTCTCAACAGCATTGTTGTCCGTGCTTGTAGCATTGATAATAGCTCACATTTCAGGTAATCAAGTTACCAGTCACGAAGTTTGGGTGGCTGCCTAAACCTAACCTGCAAAGGAGCTAAATAGCACATAGATGGTGACATGGATTACTAGAAACTGGTGTATGATCCTAAACTGGTCCACCAGGTTGTAAGGTTGTGTTCAAAACTACGCATTTGTGCCAGGCAACTCCTTTCTTCAGGTGTATGAATTGTTAAAACTGGAACTAGAATCAACCGACAGTAAAGCAACACAACATACAGACAACACTAACCCATAAGGTGCAATAAACCTTCCATGTCAAAGCATATGAAATCTTTAATCTTACCAAAACATAAATAACAAGAAATCTTGTTGCATACTGTACAAGTACACCTTGGGATCTTACATTGTTCCCTATCCACGTTCCTATACAAGCTGATCGGGGCAATACGAGCTCAGATAAGAACAGGTTTAAAGGAAATCAATCCATAGTTTAAATCCTTCAACAGAAATTACCAACCAGGGACAATTGGCAAATCAAATTCAAATAACAAGGTATGTCCAAGCAAAGTCTAGTAACACCTGCCTGTCACAATTGTCATGTAACCAAACAGATTTGGCAATACCTGCAAAGACACAACATGGGTTAACTAAGATTAAAAACCACCAAAAAATTTGTCAAGCACACTACAAATGTTTGTGAGAAGAAAAGACTTGAATCCATTAAAATGAAAACTGGTATGACATTGGCAAAAAGTGTAGCTCGGAAGTCACAGTCTGCGAGTCATTCAGACCCAGAAAATCACTTATGATTTATCTCTTAAGAGAAACAATTTATTCACCTCAGTTTTGAAAAGCATCTTAGACTAAATGCAGGCAAATGGGAAATTAGTCGTACTTTTTGCCTTTTCTGAACCTTTGGCATTTCTCCAAATAACATAATCGTAGACTTCAGATTTAAAGAAAAACAAAATGAAGAAATATGCTTCAACTCTACAAATCAAGCTATCCAAGCCTTCAATTACAACAAGCGGTGTCACATTCAACAACCACATCCTTTGTCCACTAAGTGCAATCGGATAAATCGATCAAACGGCACTGTAAATGCCTTACGCTGATCATCTCTAATAAGTGATACCAAAACAGTCCAAAAACGAATGTGGCAAAAACATCCCCCAAGAGTGTCCTTGTGTCCAACATTAAGGGTAAAAAAATTCATTCTTTTACTGGGTTACACAAGTTGCTACCAGTTTTAAAATTAAATTGAAGGGGTAAGGTCAATAAAATGACAAAATAGAAACTTAATAAAATCATCTGAATTTTAGAAAACAGTCGGTACTATTTAACTTTCAAACTCTTTTCCCAAGATGTGTTATAATTAGTATTGCAAATTTTTTTAAACAAATTAATTTATTCAACTATATGACGTTTTTCCTCTATGCATTTCATCTGATTTTAGTAAATCATTTTACAAGACTCGGAGGATAAAACTAACTTGTCAATCAGGTAGAAAAATATCTATTAAAATTGCACACAAATACAACAACCAAGAAGAAACGTTCTTACCATATTGGCGCCTTCATACAAGTTCATCTTCAAGATAATTATACTCAAAAGTGAAGTCATTCTTGATTCTTTGACACCTGAATCATCACGCCAAATTATAAAAAGTTTGGGGATAAAATGTAGAATCAGCAATGCATCGTATTACCTGCACTCTAAAATTATCCTGAAAATAAAAAATAACTAATTGTTTGCACAACATACCATCCATGTTGCAGGTCATCGTTTGCAATATGAAAATCGAAGTACACATATGTTCCCTGCTCATAATCATCTGTAGCAACTTTGGGCTCTTCATGCCTCTGAAACCATGTATTATACTTTCGGTGGTATCTCCAAGACTGCTTCTTGAGCTCCTTTGCAGCCAAATATTGTTGGTATGTGTTCTACATAAAAATTGATATAAGTACACATGACTGAACAACACAATTTTTTTTCGAAAGGGACACAATATTGTTAATAACATAGTAAGTTCAGGTACCTGTTGATAATAAAATGCAAAGAACAGGGTGTCGGTGCCAAATGGTTCAAGACCTAATCTCTCCCAAAAGGCAGGATTGTTAACTATAGGTGCTTGTACTTGAGGATAGCTAGAAGGTGTAACTGCTGGGTGCCTCTTCATGACCACAACAAAACAGAAATGAAAATTATTTATATGTATGACAATATAATAAATTATTCAATAAATAACCCAAAATGCATACAGGAGTATAGGTTCTAGGACGTTCTGAGTCTCTAGGCTGTGGCATTCTGAAGTGTGCTGCCTCAAGCATTTGTAAATTATATAATTGATCACGCACTCCACCAGAATTAACACTTGATGCACCAAAGCTATCACCAATGGCTCCAAGTTCAACACCATTTCTTCTTCCAATGACGCCGAGGTTTCCAGTAGATTGATTTGATTGTAAGGGTTGGCCAGGAGACAAATCAATATCTCTGAAAGTTTGAGCAGCTTCTGGAAGCGAGGCAGATAAACCAGCCTGCAGCATAAACAACAAAAAATCGACCCAGATCATCATTAAAATTGTGACACCTATGCCCACATAAATACAAACTGATTTTTCCACATGTGGACACAGATCAAACAAAATGCATATTTTTCTATCTGCTATTCAGGAAAGTCTAAGCCATTTAACATCCCATAGCCCATGCCTTTCATCAGTTTAAAACATGCACTGATATTGAGTTGGTCATGTGGATTTCATATCATACTTTGTCATCTATGCACTAGATTTTTTCACATCTAACACCAAAACAGGGAGGAAAGAATAGAAAACTTCCACATATGCATATGCTCTATATTTCCTTCAGACATAATGACATATTTTATTCTACAGACCTTAGAAATGAATATAAATATATGCTTCTGCAAGTTATAAAGGTGGTAAGATAGATCTTAAAATATAAAGACAGCACAAGTTAATCTACATACAGGTGAATCTAGTGCATATGCTGATTTCAGATCATCTTCAACTGTGAGATTCTTGCCAATTCCTGTGCTAGAAGTAGATTCAGTTGTTGACTCATCAGGAAAATTCTGATGTTGCTGATGTTCTTCAAATTTATCTGATAGTACAAAAATTGAAATATATCCCATCTCTCGTAATAATAATCTTAGTAGTTTCTTAAAAATCATAAACAATTACGGTATTCCTATGAGATATGTATTCACACATTGAACTTGAACTGATTTAATCATCATTGAAGTAATTTCTAAATTTGACCCACACACCAACTATATAGAAACCTAATTTGAAAAGAAAGAAAAAAAAACTGTATAGAAACCTAAATCCTGATCGACTTACTAGACCTCAATGACTTCATAGAAAAACTAGCACTTCATGATCAAGATATTACCATTTCAGGTATTTATTTAGAGGGAAACTCTACTCAAAATAAAGACTCTTTATAACCAAGTACCATGAAGGAACGAACAGCAACATTTTTCACAAAAGCATCAGTTGTTTTACCGACATGATAAATATTCTTATGTTCCTATTCGTAATATTCCCTTTTTGGATAACAAAGGAACTACAGAAGAATAAATAAATAAATTTATTCAGAACTGCTTGCAAAACAATCAAAGCAGAATAATGTAGGTGTGGAGATTTGAGAACTGCCTAGAGAAAATCATACTACTATAACCACTCCCTTTTAAATAAGAAGGGAAGAAAGTGGTCCAAAGCGTAAGTAATAAAGCAAAACTTGATATAGGATATATAAATACAAAAGATACCTGCATCTTTAGCAACACCTGCAAATGGATGTTGACCGGACGGGGAATGAACAGAGTTGAGCTGCTGCAGCGAGACAGAAGAAATACCACCGAGACTCGGGGATTGAGCTCCAAGTCCCATACTAGATTGTGAAGAAACAGACGAGCCTTGAGAGTTGAACTGCACATACACAACATGTCATGCAAAATACTGAGAATTTATAGTTGAGAGAATTTGAGAGACAAAAAAACTGGAATTCTGTACTGTGTTGTTTGTCATTACTAATGATACACTGACATTAGCTGTATTTATAGTAAGTTTAAGATTTAACTAGCTAACAAATCAGCAATTTCTCTAACAGAACTAACTAACGAATAGCTTATAATATTCTAGGAAACAGAACATTCAATTTATAATATATCGAGTACATGATATAATCTATCAAATAGAATTTTCTAATGTCAGACATAAATTAAGACATTGATGGATCTGTATTTCTTTGGTAATGAGATGGAGCTGATATTATCATTTCAAACAAAATAAAATGTTAATTAGGAAAGTTTAAGTTACGCTTAAAAGTAAATGGAAGGATAATTAGCAAGAGTACTAAAATGTAAAAACTTTAAGAAGTTTTTGAATGTGTGAACTTCAATGCTATACGTACTGATATTTATACCCCAACCAACCATTCCCGCACACATGCAGTTAACAATACAAGTTTGTCAAACCAATCACACGTCAACATGAAGAGTTTAAGCTGTACTTGAAACTACAGGATGAAATGTCAGACAATGTTGAAAAGATCTTGGCTTTTCCCTTTCCATAAATAGGTTTCATAGTTCACCCATAATCATAAAAATTACCAGGCTGTAAATTTTAACCAACAGACTTTTTTCCATGATTTCCTAGAGAAGCAAAGGAAACTAAAATTTGATTTCCAACTTTACTTGCAATGTTATCAAGACAAAAGGCACCAAGTGTTTATAGTGAAGAACCATAAGAGAAGTTATTGAATTATACCAATATCAGAAGGACATGTGATTGCATATTTTGGCCAGACAACTCAAAGATACAAGCCAACACCAAAACCACAGCAAATCTCTTATATCACTTAAACAGAACCAAAATATGTAGGACCATGGATGAAAGTACAAATTTGTTTAACCAAAATTTATTAAGATATAGCTAGGAACAAGAATAAAATATCCATTTTTGAAACAGAGGAGAGAAAGAGCGTGATGGACTGCAGAGATGCGTTTTGGCCAACGTTTTAAATAACGGTTGTGGTCGCATATGGGACATCGCAATTTTGGCTGTTACAGATGCCGCGTTATGGATTGTGGTCGTCGGTGTGAAATAATCAAAACATTGCACAACTCTTAAATAATGTATAATAACTTAAATAACTTGAATTAGAGATAGTTTTGAAGTTGAACTAGATAAAGAGCATAAAGGAGATAACCTTATGTAATTTATGTTCAAATATGTACTAAAAATGTGATTTTCATCCATCTCAATTGAAAAATAATGGGATTCTCTATCTATTGCCATGAACAACATTTTGTTGTGGCCGCAACGGTGTTTCCTCGCGACTGTAATGGCGTTTGTCGTAGAAAAAAAATCACTCTAAAAACGGCAAAAAATGGTAATGGCGACTGCCTATATCTTTTTGTTGCGGCCTTTTTCTCGGTACCAGACCGTTTTTTAAAACCTTTTTGGCCATAATGAATTTCAAATAGAAGTAACACTGTAAAATAACAAGCAAAGAGAAGCCAAATTTGCTATACAAGAGAGAGTACCTGCTGCAAAAGTGGACTTTGTTGTTGGGAAGAAAACTGCTTATGGTTTCCTCCAACAAGGGAAGGCATATTAAGAAGGGTACTAGGCCCTTGTTGTTGCACTTGCTGAAACTTCTGCAAAAACTTTTCCCTTTGATCAGGAGCTATTTCAGTTCTTCCACGAAGCTGGCCCTGAATATTAAAATGAACAAATCCCTTCAATAAAATACACAGGATGATACTTTCATTCAACCTGACAATAAAATTTCTTTTCAAACTATTTGCAGTGGTCTGATTAGCATTAAAACCCTCCAATGCAGTTATATATTCTGCACCCATGTAATTATTTTCCATGTTAATGCATTCAAACATAACACAAAGCATTCGTACACACAAACATACATACATATATACATAGTAGACACATATATCTCACAGTGGAAGGTCGCCAAAGCTATTTAATCATGCATATGGCATTTTAATCAAGACTGATAAAATAGACGAGGTTAATATTCTTTCATGACAAACCAATCAATGTATACACATAAATATATGGTAAATTGCGTAATTATACTGTTAATCTAGAAGTCTGCATATCAGTGGATAACCCCATAGCTTTTAAAGTGCTGATTAATCTATAGATATCAACAAATGTAAGCTTTCATTGTTGTCTTCTTTGTTGAAATGTTGAAATTTATCTTATGGTACTCAATGAGATATGACATGTCAATATGCCATACACCAAAAATTTTAAAAAATTATGATAATGATAACGGTAATGGCTGAATTTCATAAAAAATATAAGAAAATGAGGGGTTCCAGAATTCATATCCATAAATAAGTTCAGACTATAACTATTTTTTAACCAAACACCAGAGATTGATCACAATGACTAATTAAACAACCAATAGCATAAAACAACCTAATTGCAAGTATTTCTATAAGAAAACATAAATGAATATACTTCTTAACTGCATAAACAACTTGCACCCAATATAGATGTCCTCAAACAAAACCGAAGTTAAAAAAACATTAGATAGCTTAGTTTTTTAGGTACCTAACAGAAACTTCAGATGTCTACTTTTTTTTTAATCAAGTACAGATAAAACACCAAGGAAAAAAAGAGCAAAAACTAAAGGAACTAGAACAAAAAGAGCACGAGGATGAACATGTGAATATCATCATCCTTATGTTCACATGTCTAGTTCCACAAATCACCAAATTAAACAGTGGACAACTAAATAGCAAAAAAGAAAAAGATTTAAGGACAAAATTTTTTACTGCATCATTCTGATTCTGAAAGGGACTTCCAGGTCTCCATTGCATGCCGGGAACCACAGAAGGGGAGAAAACTCTCCCAGATACAGCTGCAGCTTCATTAACGATACTAGAGTCAACAGAGGCAGCTCCATCATTAGCCTTCCCAACCTGAGGCAATATCAATCTATTACTTAGCGGGGATACAAGAGGTTGCACCATCCCACTACTTCCAAGTCTATCATCAGCTCCCAATATGTTTCGCTTAGTTATTTCTGAGGCTGAAGGAACTACACCAAGGGCTCCAATACTAGAAACCGTGTTTCCAGAACCAAGAGGGATGCTGGCTGTTGCTTGATTTGACAAGCTGTTTCTGCCCCTCACAAGTGCTGTATCAGAAAGTGATGGAGATGGTCTACGGGTAGGGAAGTTGTTAATCTCTTCTTCCTTTGGAGAGGTAGACTGATTTACAATAGCATTCTCCAAGATATTTCGAACAGAATTTGAACCAGGAAGGATGGCAGCAGCCGGTGCACTGGACAAATTAAGACCTGAAACGTTGACAGAAGCAGGAGTAGCATGGTTGCCAGTAGGTGTTGAAGTAGAAGAGCTAATTCCACCACTTTTAGGAGGTGGGGTTTTTGCCACAATGTCAGAATTGCTATCCTGAGACGCTGTCTCATCAGCTTGCTCCTGGACAGAAGCATTCCAATTGTTAAAATCAGTTTCCCAGAAAGAGGAACAACAATGATGTCCATCTATTTAAACAGCAAGCAATTAATGAAAATGCAGCTTTTCTTCCCCTTGACTGCTAGTCTGGTAAATGGTAATTCAAACAAGTGTACTTGGTGAGACTGCAGTCCTGATTCCGATATTTATAATATTAATCTTCAACACGTGCTATTTGACATGCCATCAGAGATTGCTTAAAGTTGGTTATCAAGCGCCGTGTGTAAGATTGATATTGTAAAAATTGGATTAAAATGACAATTTGTAAGTGTTTTCTACATGTCATAGCTATAGTAACTTTTGAGTAATTTATTACTTTGTTACAGAAATATGATACCATTCAGGATAAGCACCCCAATTTAACAACTGTAATCCTAATTCAGTACTAGTTGAAGCAAAGTAGATTAACTTTCAAATCAGAAAGAATGACCTGAATTCACTATTTATCATCATTACAAACCAATAACCATAACCATCATAGTACAAGTGGTTGCAAACCAATAACCATAACCCTCATAGTACAAGTGAAGCGGGTCAACTAAACGTTATGCAAGGAAATATATGGCTAGAGCATCCGACAAGAGTAAAGGAATCCCAAAGAAAAAATCTGAAACATCCTCAATTACAATCTTCCATAACAGAATTTTAAGAAATATTTTCAGATCATAAAAACAAGAAATACATACAGATGTTTGTGATGACGCTGACTGCGATGCCGATGCTGCCAAAGGAGTTTTCAAGCTAAGACCAGGTGCCACCTGAAAACATACATAATAAATTACGAGTTCCGCCTCTACAAAGAATGATACTAATTAATATAATATATTAGCATAAAAAGTGTATAACAAACGGATCTCAAAGATAAGGGCCTAGAGTAAAAAACCCAGCATACAACAATAACCATCAAAGCCGTTCCCCACTAGGTGAGACTAATTAGATGGATCAAACAATGCTATAATGTCTTGTCATGAAACCTCATATGTATAATAACAAGCCATTGAACCTTAAACTTTCTCGCTAATGCATTCCTATTTTGTTTTGTGACCCACAAAACTGGCTATAAGGTTAAACTTTTTCAGGTCACAAAACATTCAATTGGGACTCTCAAAACACTCCCACTTGTGCCAATTAACTGATATATGCCAAACCAATAACACAGATCTACATGCAATTGATCTGTATTTGTGTGCAAGCTATGCATGTTTGCAACCAAAAAATAATGAATAAACAAATACCTTTGCAAGACCACTGGGAATTGTAACAAGATCTTCTAGAGTCTTCCCCTCGTCTAAAGGTAATGAACTGATTGTCTAGAAAAATAGACAATCCAATACGGAAAATTCAAGGGAAAAAAATGATAATATGCAAAAATTAACTGATATATGCCAAACCAATAACACAAATCTACAGGTGATTGGTACATATGTGTGTGCAAGTTATGCATGTTAGCATCCAAACAATGAATAAACAAATACCTTTGCAACTGCAACGCTTGTGGGAATTGTAACAAGATCTTCTAGAGTATCAACCTTGTCTAAAGGTAATGAACTGTACAGTTCATCAACATCATCAAACTCATCGAAATCGTCCTGTAAAAGAAAAAAGTAATTAAAAAAAAGAAATAGAAAACCATTAATGAGTCATAAACTTTGTAGAGTATAAAGAAATACTGTGAAACTTTTTCCACCCTCCAACATGACTTCAGAGTTCATTTATGTACTTTATGTCGTCCAGAAGTGCCCAATTTTGGCCGATATGTCGGCGCGACAAAGCAGAGAATATGATGGAATTTTGGCTCTCCGCCATGGACCGGCATCCACCATCGATAACAATGGTGGCTTTGTAGAAATGTGGAGTATGGGGAAAGTTCCTCCCCAAGAAATAGGGATAGGGGAAATTGGAGAGGAGGCCAGGGGTAGTGTTTCATTTCAAAATCTTCAAAATTATAAAAATGAATAAGGAAATATTGGAAAACTTACATGATATTCTCTCATTTCATTCCTATTATTTTGAAATACTGTCATATAAGTGGAGGGCTCCCACAAATAAACAAATAAATACGACATATATAACCGTCATATAAATGCATCAAAATTTACATAGTTTCGAACTTCTCAAAGCATAATGGTTTCTAAAAGACAAACCTGATTACGCTCTACATAGTCGTCCAAGAAATCTTTCACATCATTAACCTCCTCTGGACTCAATTCGTCATTATCTAGAAGCCTCAAAACCAATTCACACTTTTTTATATGAGCCTTGTGCCGAGTAATTGATGTCTCCAGATGCGTCTACAAAACAAACAAAACATGTTAATGGCCATGAGAAAGGCAAAAATCATCATTCCCACAAACTATATGTCCTTTACTCCATACCAATCTAGAAGGTCTGTTTTTTCCTTTCTTGACTGTAAGGCCTTCAAGCTCAGCTTCAAAGTTATCAATCTGAGATTCTAACTCTCCAACCTACTCGCATATTCAAAAGACAACAAGAAGAACATAATGCAAATGATAAGCAAGACATAAGTATGTGAGTCAGACTAATATGATCTCACTTAAAAGTTATAAGATCAAGGAGACAGCATAACAAAAATCGCCGTGAAAAGAAGGCGCCAACTGGTACAAAAATATGTAAGAGAAGCATGTCTTAAGAACCAAATGAATTTATACATTGTTAACAGTAGAAAGGTCTCAGAATCAGTATCAGAATAGACTATAACTCAGTTTTGTCAAATAGCAGCTATAGTGACACAATAGCATAGCAGAATTTGAACAAATCGCTATTGTTTGACGGTCCACTAATTGGTACAAAGTGTTGTCAAACAGCCTCTATTGCGGCTCTATGGTGGGGTAGCATAACAGAATTTGAACAAAACACTATTTTCCACGATCCGCTATTAACAACACAGTATGTTGCAATGAACACTATACAAAGTAAACAAGGCCAAGTGTTATCCTAAGAAAACACTCTGTACACGAAGGCATACGCACATAAGCTACAAATATAGCCATACTGGACACAACAACAACAACAACAAAAAAAAATGGAAGTTATTAAAAGGAATTGATTTCATACCACATTATTTAACCAATCCCTCGTCTCTGATTTAGCCTTCTCTCTCGGATCCTGCCAGTAAACAGTCAGAGAACACATTCCTCATCCCATAACTAACAAACATAATCATAGAACACCAAGAAAAAACCAGTGTTGTCAAATAGTGGTTGTAGCGCTATAGCATAACAGAATTTTAACAAATTCGGTGATACGCTATTTAGTAGAAATGCCGTCATTGTAACAGGTCTACAGCACTGTAGCATAGTGGAATTTGAGCAAACATCCATTTTCCGCTATTGACGACATTGGAAATGTTGATTACAAGATAAAACCCACAAATTCATACAAAATGCTGTCAATGTAGCATGGCTATAGCACAGTAGAAAAGCAGAATTTGAACAAACAACTACTTTCCGCGATCCTCGGTTGACAACATTGAAAAAATTGGTACAAATATGTTGTCGATGTAGCAGGGCTATAGCACACTGTAGAATAGCGGAATTCGGAAAAGCAGCTATTTTTCGCAAACCACAATTGACAACATTGGAAAAAACCCACAAATTGGTACAAAGTGTTGTCAATGTAGCATGGCTATAGCACTGTAAAATAGCGGAATTTGAAAAAACAGCTATTTTCTGCGATTGACAACATTTGAAAAATCCCACAAATTGGTACAAAGTGTTGTCAACGTAGCAGGGCTATAGCAATGTAGAATAGCAGAATTTGAACAGCTATTTTCCGTGATCCGTGATTGACAACATTGGAAAAAACCCACAAATTGGTAAAAAGTGTTGTCAATTAGCGGCTGTAGCAGGGCTAATAGCACTCTAGCATCTCAGAATTTGAACTAACAACTATTTTCCGCAATCAGTGATGAACAACATTTGCAAAAAAAAAAAAAAACACAAATTGGTATAATGACAGAGAAACAAAAAGGTAACATTCCCCCTGTTCAAACACTCACAGTCTTAGGCTGCTGACCCAAGCCTTCTTTGGAGAATGCTTTGGTCTTTGTTTCCTTCTCACATATCTTAAATCTTTCCATTTCCCGTTCAATCTGCTTCCGCGCATCCACCAGAGCCTGCTCATACGATGCACTCACCTGTATCAAGGAGAAAAGAAAAGAAAAGCATTGTCAAAAAATAAATAAATTAAAAACCAATATTTATCATTTAAATCATCACGCAACACAAGCCAACTCAAACGTCATCACAATCAAATCAGACAGAACAACACTTACCTAGCATCACTCAACAAATAAAGTTAACAAAATTAAATCAATTCACATTCAAACTAGGATTCATCACTTATATGCCCAAAACATATCCCTCTATAAACCCTAAATGCATGTATTTCAATTAGCTTATTTTAAGTTCAAAGCAGCTTAAGAGTACAAATAAAATAAAACCAGATCAAATTTCAATATTTTGGCTGTGTAATTCAACAATCATGATCAAACCCAAAAGGCGTGTGTTAGAATCCAGTTTTTTTAAGTTCAAAACAGCTTAAGAGTGCAACTAAAATCAAATAGAAGTTCATCATTTAGGTTGCGTAGTTCAACAATCATGATCAAACCCAAAATATTTGTTTCAATTAACTTATTTTAAGTTCATAACAGCTTAAGAATGTAAATAAAATCAAATATAGTTTCATCATTTTGGTTGCGTAATTCAACAGTCGTGGTCAAACCCTAACTGTGTGTTTCAATTAACTTATTTTACGTTCAAAACAGCTTAAGAGTGAACATAAAATCAAATAAAATTTCATCATTTTGGTTGCGTAATTTAACAATCGTGATCAAACCCTAAATGCCTGTATTTCAATTAACTTATTTCAAGTTCAAAACAGCTTAAGATTACAAATAAAATCAAATAAGACAAATTCATCATTTCGGTGGCGTAATTCAACAATTGTTCACAAATACCTTCTTATCCTTGATCTCACTGGATTGAATCCAAGTCTTAATCTGATCTCGATATCTCTGCAGCTTCTTAATCTCCTTCTTGAGATCAGCTTCAAATTTCTCCTTCTGATTAGCATTGTCAGTATCATAAACCTATCAAATAAAAAAAACGATCATCACCGTCAATTACTTCAATCAGTAAAAATTCAAACCAAAATATCAAAAAACGATAGAATTGAAGGAAGAATCAAAATCACCTTGTTCCAGATACTGTCGAACACTTCAACACCTTCTTGAACCTTCTTGAGAACACGATCAATTTCTCCTTGAAGCTTTCGACTCGCACCCATTGATAACGGTTTTTATCAGTTCATACAATTCGCGAAAATGGTGAATGATTAGAGAAAATTGAATGGTTTTTCTAGGGTTTGTTTCTCTGCTCTCACACTCGCTTGTTTGCTCGAAAGAAGACGCGGAGATTCTACCCCGATGTTTTCGTTTTCATATATATCTATTCATTTTGTGTTCTCGATTTTTGTATTTATACCAACGTTTTTCTCTATTTTTTTTCTTTATGTTTATCTTATTTTTCAACGACATAAAATCGGGTTAGATTACGAAATTAAATGACGCAATCTAACACGGTTTACATTGTTTTTCAAGAAAAGTTTTAGGTTTGGTAAAGTTTAATCGATAAGGATAAAATCAAGATTTATTGATTGAAGCATGAATTTGATTGGTCGAAAAAATTGTACGTCTTATTTGCATTTGATTAGACCGGAGAAGAGAAGATATGTTGCCGCTTGATGAAGAGGTAATGTATTTTTCAATGATGTGAAATGGGTTAGATTACGAAATCAAATGACGCGATCTAACACCTCTTACGTCATTTTTTAAAACTTTCAAAGTTGGTAAAGCTGAGTCAATCAAGGCATGATTAAGATCTACCTAAGAGTGGTCTTGATTGGCCAGAAAAAATTGCACATCTATTAGTATTTGTAACATATGGTAAACTTATTTTATCAAATCTGATGAAAAAGAAGAGAAGATATGTTGCCTCTCGATGGAGAGATAATGTATTTTTTGATGACATGAAAAGGGTTAGATTACAAAAACAAATCACACAGTTTAATACCTCATGGATAAGAAAAATGTTAATGTTCGTAAAGTTGAATCAATAAGGGCAAATCGAGATCAACTATAAAGTGGTCTTGATTGGCCGAAAAAACTAAATGTCTGGTTTTATGACAGGGTAAACTTATTTGATCAAATCAAATGAAGGAGAAGAAGACACATTACCTCCTGACGTTGAATAACCGCATTACGAGACGAACGTGATTTCACCATTTTAACGATCAGAGGTGAATCAGTCTCAAATATAATGTTCCTTGTGTCTGATAGCGGGGCAAGATCAATACAAAGACGAAGAGTTTGAAGCTTTGTTCAAATAGTCGATCACAAGCAAGATCTATCGTAGACGCCTCTAATAACTGTGTCATTTCAATATCTGATTAGATATTAGCTAGTATTTATACTCGGTTTTTCCTTTTACAATATTATTTTTAATAATTATTGTCGATTATTAATATGGACATATGGTTTTGGTAAAAAAAAAAACATGTTTTTTTTTTGTTACCAGTGTATGCGTCAAATTACGAAATAAAGTGAGTTGTACCAGTGGCTAGCGCCTTTTCTTACATTATACACTCTTTTTAAAAAAAAAAAATCTATTACATCATCTTCTAAGAGAAGTTTAGAAATTTGAAAAGTTGAATCAATAAAGACACAACTAAAATTTGTTGAAGACTACCCTAATTGGGTAGCAAATATGCACATGTGTTAGCTTCACTAAACACATATTTTGTCACATCAAGGAAAGGAAAAATTAGCTTTCGAAGACGATGTTGAGTAAAGGTAGTAGGAAAGTAACACGATTTCACTGTATTGAGGACAGAAGGTGAACCTATCGTAGAAATAATAGTCAAGCACGAGTAACATCTAGCGAAAAACCTCTAATAAATCTACCGTTTGAATCTCTTATCAGATCTTGACTATTATTTTTTGACAAAAGATCTTGACTATTATTAATACTTGTTTTTTCTTTTAAAAAGATACAATTACTAATTATTGCCGATTACTAGTATGTATTTTGGTCAAACATGAATACAACTAGCAAAATATTTGAACATTGATACATTTCCGTTGATTTTTAATTGATATATAAAATCAATATGATTTAAAAAAAAAACATGAGTATTTTTAAAATACAATCATTGCAATAATATTTTTATAACATATTTATTTTATATGTGAAAATCCGTTAAAATATTTACATCATGCATGTTGTAGATTTTATGTGCTTATATACGCATGTACCAATTTATATGCCGTGTTTTTATTTATTTATTTATCATAGAAAAATATTTGTCTGATGTTTTTTTTTATGTATTAGTGATATACATTTATTCCATGTTTTATTCATTTATTTGTGATAAATATTTATCTCGTATTATATATGTGTGTGTGTTAGTGATAAATATCTGTCTCGCCCATGAGTATTTTACAAAAAAATTGTGTTCTTTATAATTACCAGTCACAAATATTTATTTCATTTTTCTCGTGTCAACGACAAAATATATATCTTAAATTTTTCATAAAAAGTTAAAAGAAAATAGAGCAGAAAAATAAAAGGAAAAAAGTAAAACTGAAGTAAAAGAAAAATGACTAGTTTTTTTGGACTAAAAAGTAAAAATAGTGCAAAGAAAGAAAAGATGCGTGTGAGGGTCCGTTTGGTTTGAGAATTAGGAGGGGGGGGGAATGGGAGGGAAGGAATTTTAACGGAGGGGAGGGGAGGGGAGATATTTTAATTAAAATTGTGTTTGGTTTATAAGGGGAGGGGAGGGATTTTAAAATTATTTTACTGTTTTACCCTTAAACTTAATTAAATAAAGATAATAAAGTAACGAAACAATAACGATATAATCTATAACAACATGATGTAGACGATGAAATAATGAATTAGTAATAGAGTTTTAGAATGAATAATAAAAGTTGTTACAAGATGATATAACCTATAACCTAATAATAGTAAAAGTTGTTTCAAGGATAATATAACATAATAATAATAAATGTTGTTACAAGGATAATATTGAGATTTTAAATTAATATAAGGATAATTTTGACAGTGCAATAAAATTTGCTCCCCTCCCCTCTCCTTCTAAAAATTGAACCAAACACTTTAAATTAAAAATCTCTCCTCCCCTCCAAAACTCTCGAACCAAACGGACCCTGAGGGAAAAGGTGATAAAATAAAGAAAATCAATTCTAAAATTACACTGTTACCCTTTAGCAAAATGGAATTTATGTATCATCATCTAAGAATTTTAATTATTATGGGAGTGAATAGGCAAAAACCCCTCTGAAATTGTAACTTTCGTCAAAAATCTCTTTGACTTTTATGAAACTTCAAAACCCCCTCTGAAATTGTCAAACGTCAGTCAATTACCCCCCCCCACCCCCTCCCGGTTTGTTTTGGCTGTTAAATGACTTTTTTTTTTTGCTTTCTTCATCTTCTTCCTTCCACTTTTTCATCATCTTCATCAATATTCATAAAAAATTCAGATTTTTTTTTTTAAGAATCAACAACCATTAACAACATCATCATCGTCTCATTACTACACCACCATCAACAACAATAACACCACCTAAGTTAAAGCTAGAAATTATAGTTGTTTTTTCATAGGAATCTTGTTTTCTCAAAGATATTAAAGCTGAATGCATAGGACATGTTCACTCATAAGAACTTCACAATTTTTATCGAAAGCTTATTTTTTGAAGTTACCATATATCAAATTAGGAGTATTCGTAAATTAGAGTTGGAATGTGACCCTAGTCCAGTGTTGTTAGATATAGAAGCAGATTTTATTTTTGCAGAAATAGCATAATCACCACTAGCAATTTCCTCCCATGAAATTTGGACTGCACCTAAGCTACGGTTCTGGTGTAAACTTCAATTCCTAACAAGAATCCACGGTCTAATCTACACATTTATAATTAGTAATCCAATGTCTTTCAATTTTTGTTGATTAACTTATGTGTGTTATTGTTATGGATGATGGTGGATGTATAGTAATGAGATGATGATGATGTTGTTTCTTAAATTTTTTATGGATTTTTTATGAATATTGATGAAGATGATGAAAAAGGTGGAAGGAAAATATGAAGAAAGCAAAAAAAAAAAAAATGTCATTTAACAGCCAAAACAAACGGAGGGGGGTAATTGACTAACTTTTGACAATTTCAGGAAGAGTTTTGAAGTTTCTTAAAAGTCAAAGGGGGTTTTTGACGAAAGTTATAATTTCGGGTTTTTTCTTCTTCTTATTTACTCTTATTATGGTTATTCTTACGTATACCTTTTTTTTTCATTAATTAACATTATCTCTTTATATATATATATATATATATATATATATTACCTTTTCGTGGATCATTTCTAAGAAGTAAGAATTTTAGTTATTATGGTTATTCTTAGGTATATATCTTTTTCATTAATTAACATTATGTCTTTATTTGTATTTTTTTTTCCTTTTCAATTGATCATTCCTTTTTCCGAGATAACTTTTTCCATTGCAGTTGTCAACAAAAATGCACTTTTTTTTTTCCATTGTCTTTCAATTCTCAGTTAGCAATTTTTCAGAATA
>Ga0315915_1003294_pt1 | contig 20526 bp, 18 predicted proteins | sample MpolbnodulesMG_FD_207738 | JGI IMG/M metagenome (GOLD analysis project Ga0315915, IMG submission 207738) | Medicago polymorpha root nodule microbial communities from Los Angeles, California, United States - branched nodules | ecosystem: Host-associated > Plants > Roots > Nodule | place: USA... | reverse complement strand
AACACTTTGAAACAACCCTTGTATGATATAAATAAAATTAGCGAGATTTCAAAATTAGAAAAGAAAATGAAAGTGTAACTAAACAAAAAGAAGATTAAACGATAAGATTTACTTTAATATCTTCATTGTATTGATAAATGCACAAGTATATCTAGTAGATGTATAGAATAATACACAACTGGTCTTAGAAACCATGATGAATGTAGCCAATAAATGCACAAACCATCACAATTTAGTTTGAATTACAAAGTTTAGGTAACATAAATATTAATTTCGACATTTAAGCAGTAGGGTATGATGCTTGCATTGCAATGCCACAGAGTCCTTCAGCAGCATCAACTCCTCTTTGCATCATAATGTATCCTTCTTCACCCCAATCGGTTCCCCAAGAGTTCTTAACCAACCAATACTTAGTTCCATCATTACTAACACCATAACCCACAGCAGTAACACCATGATCCAACTCGGTTCCACATGAACCGGTAAAAACACCACTTTTGTAGAATTGAAAGTCAGAACCACTAGCATCAATGGCTACAGAAATCGGTTGATTGGCCACAGCATTTTGCAATGCCTGCTCATTGTTAGCAGGGACATCTTCATACCCAGTAATGGTAACTGCATTGATGGATCCTTTGTTTGCATTACATGTTCCGTCAACACCTTGATAAGGGTAATTGGCTTCGGTAGCGAGTCCATGATTTTGAATGATGAATTTGAAAGCATCGTCCATAAGACCACCCTCACAACCTTGGTCCACACCTTTCGTGTCACAATCAACGAGTTCTTGTTCTGATAAAGAGATCAACTTTCCACTAGTCAACTTATGAATTCCTTCCGTTGCTGCAACAGCAGAAAACGCCCAACAACATCCTACAAAAGAAAAAATTAAAATATATAGTAGAGTTAGACGATAATTAATTTTAGATCACATATGGAGTCGAATACATTACTTGTTAGATGAACACTTACCACATTGTCCTTGGTTCTTAACAGGTGTAACTGCTCCTTTGTTCCTCCAATCCACTGAAGATGGAATTGCACTTGCATTTTCATACTTAAAAGTACTTGTCCTTGTGATCGAAGAGCACATATGCCCCTTGAATTTGTTTCTAGATGATGTGAACTCGTCGTTGGTGAGGTCCGCAAATTGATTAATGCCTAGTGTGTATAGCTTGTTACTGTCACGTTTGTTGAACACTTCAATGTAATTCACGTTTTCGGTGAATATCTTGAAACGCTTCTCCCTTTCTTGAGAATCCTTGTAAACTTTCCCGTAGTGACCCATCCATTGCTGGTGCCTCTCATACATGGAGTCATCTTGGAGAGTACGAGAAGTGACTTGAATAGCAAACAATCCTAAACATAGAATCAACGCAAATGAAATATGATATAAGTGATTATTGGCAGCCATAGTAGTGTGACTCACAATTGTTTTGAGGTTGATTAGTTAGAAGTTGTTAAATGTGAGAAAGATGTGTGGTACTTGTGATCAAGAACGTTTGCCGTATTTATAAGACATATTTAATGATTTTTTTTTTTTGTTGACAAAATAGAAATATTTAATGATGAATTGAATATTAAAATTCTTGTGGTTTTCAATTTGAAGCTTAAGACAAATTTATCTTCTATATACGTACCTGAGAGAATTTTCTGATTAAGACCCTTGAGTTGGACCTGTCTAAGGTGCTATGGACAATTTTTCTAAACAAAGTTACAACGCGCTAAAATACTAATCCAAATGAAGCCTTATGCGTTAGAGAAGTTTTGGATTATAAAAAAAAAACTGAAGGTTTGACTATATAATCAACATTTTTATGGTTCACAAGGACATATGTTTTTTTTTTTTTTTTTAGTTTGTTAATGTTGATTATAGTATGTTTGACTGCAATGTGGTAGTTTACGGACTGAAATGACCACTGCCAAAATTTAAGCGTCGTTGTTGAATTGTTAGAAATGACACAATGTCTGTATGAAATAAATCATTGATTTTTTGCTCTTTGAAATGTTGTGCAGATATGGCTCTGAGGCCGAATGACAAAATGAGGGGAGGTAGGGAGTCTGCTACCGGGAGTGCACAGACTGAAAGGGTCGCAAATCGTCCTCCTCAGCCTAGTCGACGAAGGGGTGGGAGCACGAGGCTAGGGGTTAGTACATCATAACAGCCGGAGGGGTCGCAGGTAGTGGACCCGACGCAACATCAGCATCAGCCTCATTATGAGGAGTATCAGCAGGCGTAGGATCAGGCTTATTATGAGGAGCCTCAACTGTATCATTTTGATGCGTATCAACAACATCAGTATGAGGCGTATCACCAGCAGGATCATCAGTATCAGCCTGATATTGAGCAAGAGCAGCCTCAACAACAGGACGATTGGGGTTAGGCTCAGGGGGAGCTGGTTATGGAGTACGAGGCCGGACCGGATGGCTATGGAGGGAGGCCTTATGTGGCCACGCTTTTACCTCACTTCGGTAAACGCGTTGCATGCAGAATATGGGTCGATGGCAATGTAAGTAAATTTAATGTTTATTTTAATGTTTATCTTACTTATTTTAATGTTTATTTAACTTATTATATTGATTATTTTACTTATTTTATGTTAGAATTAAAATTTATGTTAGAATATATTTAATGTTTATTTTACTTATGATTTATTTAACGGTTTTCTTTTTTGTATTTCAGTTTCGAAAAAAGTATAGGGTGAAAGGTGTCTCGCACAGGAAGAAGTTGAGCCTTAATACCTTGACATTGCCTTAGCCGGGAATACAAAATGACTGGTTTTGGGAAGAAGTGAATGTGTTTGGTTTAAGGCCCCTCCTTATGACTGGGTACAATAACATCTCTCACAGGTTCGTTTGTGCCTTGTCAGAGAGATGGTATGAGGAGACCAGCAGCTTACCTGTTGGGGAGATGACCATCACACTAGATGATGTGGCGTGTCTTCTAGGCATCCCCATCACTGAGAGCGTCCTTCATGATAGAGAGTTAACTCGTGACGAGGGGATACAGATGATGCAGGAGGACCAACATTTTACAGCGGAGGATGCTGCTAAGGAGGTGGGCAGACAAGGTGGTGCGCATGTCAGTTTCATTAAACTGAAGAGGCACTACAAGGAGCTATTGCATAGGTGTAATCAGCTGATTGAGCCTGACACAGAGGAGGAGCATGCAGAGCAGGCTGAAGTTAGGATGGCCTGCATTAAGGCGTTTTTGTTGCTCTTGCTTAGCTACACCATTTTTGCCAGCAAGAACAGCAGATGATTTAATCTGATGTGGCTGCTTGCGCTACAAGGTATGGACGAGTTGGACAGCTGGTCATGAGGCGCGATGGGACTTCCTTTCCTCTTTGAGCAGCTATCTCTTACCTCCGCCTCATCTGTGAGCTCATGTGGTGGTTACATGACTTTGCTTGTGGTAATAATTTTTTTCTTATTGGATCGTAAATGTATAGTTGTTTGTATAATACTTGTGATGATATAAATTTGTTTCTTTATGTTTGCAGGGACGGGTTTTGGCGCACTTCAGGAACCTCATTCCGAGGAATCGTAATGATGAGTACGACCCTGTTAATGCCCCGCTTGCGGATAAATGGAAACCTCCCAGGGGCTTTTCTGATCCTGGACACATAGAGATGTCATTGATTCGTTGGAGCATTCTCATGTCATCTAGAGGCCATACAAGAGACGACGAGACGTGACACCCTTTCAGGACATATGTTGGTACTCCGGATGGATCATGGCTGGCAGAGACAGGAGGGTCCGTCACTTGCCAAAGCGGGTTCTTAGGCAGTATGGGTATGTCCAGACTATTCCCAGGTCTCCTACAGACATTGGGCCTCTTGCGCCAGAGGAGGTGGCAATGGCCTTCATGGAGTTTGCTCTACATGTCCTCAGCCAGCAGGAAAAGGGTGATTTAGTTCCGGATGACGAGCCGTTGAGCCATTCGAGGGGGTACATGTGTTGGTTCTATAGAGTATCACATCCTATTGTGAACCCCCCTGCGGTCGTTCCTCACTACACAACTGATGCCCATCTTCGTCCCATTCCTCCATACAAGGAGGTTATTGTTGAGCAGCAGTGGGCCAGACATCATCCAGACCCATACCAGATCATCAGCAACATCAGTCCAGAGTGGACAGTGCAATGGGGCATCTTGATGTGTTTAGTAATCCAGAGGTTCTTCGCATGATGCAGGGCATCCAGTCCGAGTGGAGTATGATGGAGCAGATGTCGGCTTCGCGGAGGAGGAGTAGGAGTCCACGGGAGTAGGGTTTTAACATTATGACTTTTGTACTTTTGTAGTTTTTTTATGACATTTGGTCGGATTTGGATGTAATCCTGTTACATTTGCGCTTTTTGGCGTTTTTATGACATTTTCCGTTACTTTATTCCTTTATTTTTCGTAATTTAATTATGAGTGAATGCTTGATTGAATGAATGCTTGAATGAATGATGAATAATGTATGCAATTGACTAAATGAATGATGAATAAATGAAGGAATGAAAAAATTAGGGAAAATAGAGGTTTATGTTGCACAGACTGGGCGTGAGTTAACAAACGCAGGTGTAAATTCTTGCGTGAGTTAACTCATGCAGTGTTTTACACTTGCATGACTTAAGTCACGCAGCATGAGTTAACTCACGCAAGGGTAATTCGGTCAATTTAGTTGGGTGGAAGCAAAACTTGTTGGGAGAATAGCAGAATTCCAAATTGATTAAGCTAACCATATTCGGTAAGGTAAACCAAAGTTCAATGCTAAGAAAAGTAAAATATGAATTCATATAATTCATATCTTAAAAGTAAACCAAAGTTTATAACCTCATGTCACAAACAATGCATATACCAAGTATGCAGGGAAATTAACTGTTTCTATGTGCATTCTTTTTAAATTGTGTTCTCACTATCTTGTTTTTGTATCTGAATCAGTTTCTGCATAAGTGAATAAATATATTCCCAATTACCAATACAGGTCATCTTAGATAATCATTTAACAGTAAGCATTTATTTCTTATCATGGCAAAGTAATCAAATAATGGAAATTGATGTATACATAAAGCAAAAAAAATTTCTCAAATAGCTCACAAAAGGGCACCCAAAAATTAAATAAAGTAGACGAGCATTTCAGTACTCAAAAATTGCAAGGGTCAAGCAAGTCCATCAAAGTTTACAGATTGCAAATTAGTCTCAAAAGAAAGTCAATCAATTTAGTCACTCCATCAAAATATCTCTTTTATAAACATCTCTCAAAATTAAGGAAAGACAAACATTTTAAAATTGTGGCGTTAAATTTGGCAAAATGACTAAATTGACCGGCATTGTTTAATTTACGAGACTAAGTTGCTATTTCGCAAATTTGAGGAGCTAAACTGATCAACCCTAACAATCTCAACAACTAAAATGCAAATGAATCAAATAAATACAAAGTCAACACTAAAAAGGACTAAAATGTGGTTAGAGGAGAGGAGGGGATAATTGCTTGCTACATCCCGTCAAACCTTCAACTCTGCTTCTCTTTCAATTTTCTCGAGTTTGATCCAATAACAACTGTTTCAAGCTCGTTTTTTCCTCGCCATTGCTGGTCTCTTGCCAAAAGCTGAAGCAGACTTGGAGGAAGTTGCCAGCAACCCTCTCAGAGTAGCTAAGATACCAAAACACATGAAAGGGAAATACATTGTCAATAGCTTATCAGACGCTTTCTTGGATCCCATCATTTCTGATAGTACAGCAACCTACAATCCATAAACCAGAAAGAATCAAACGCTGTAAACTGAAAAGCAAGGTTTAGATTATCAAAATCGTAACAAAATCTCATTGTGATACCATCTATAGTTGGGAAGAAGACTATCTTAATTTGATTTTAACTTAATTCAACGTCACAAAACCGGTTTATAAGATGAGAAATGTCTCCCACTTGTTTAAACACAACTTTGGGTCATATCATTCAATGCAGGACTCTTACGCCTCATTTAGGAAAAAAACACACACACGCCTCACGCCCAAGATTAAATATCTAGAGCGTGACCAGAGTGGCACAATATGGGTGACCCAACAGAACGTTGGAGACTTTGATATCATCTTAATAACAAATTTTCAAGTCATATCTCATCCAATGTGAGAGTCTCGTAACACATAACCCTTACACCCAAGATTGGATATCTCGAACATGACCCAACTCCAAATAGCTGGTAATGTAACAGATCAGGGAAAGACTTATGAAATCATCTTAAAATTTGGATTGAGTCTAACTGATCCCTGCAAAACCAACTTGTAGGTGAAAGATGACACTATTTATAAACTCTTTTCAGGTCTTTTCTCTTTTTAATATGGCATCTTCCACCCTAAAAGCTGGTTTTTAAGAATGAGTTGATCTAAATCCAAAAACCTAATAGACTATTACACCTAAAATATCAGTGAAACAAATGCCATTTAACAAGGCTAATGCAAAGAGGTTACAAATCAGAATAGTAATTTAAAAAGCCACAGGATAACCCTGATAATAGGTTCTCGTTAAATTCTGAATCCAATCTATAAAATTACATAACCCCAATTTCGTTTTGCATCAAATTCAGACAACAAACTTGTAACCATTAGAACAGGATCTGCAAATGCAAACACACCCGAAGATAACAATAAAAAAGACCATTTTAACCCCAGTACAATACAATAACCAAGCTTATCTTTAAATCAAAATGTTAGTCATAAAACAACAGACCCAGAATGTAAATGAATCAAATAACAAACAATAGATTCCTACGAACAAATGTAATGATGCCAAATGAATGAATATTTACCCGCCATTAAAATGTTTGACTTTTTACCTCAACCCATCAGAATATATACACACACACACAAATATATATATATATATATATAACAGACCCGTCATAGCGGATGGTCCAACGGATCTTAGACTCAGATATCATCTTAAAATTTGAATTCGATCTAACTCAACCCTACAAAATCGACTTGAAATGTGAGAGGTGCCACCCTGTATGAACTCTATCCAGATCTTATCTTTTTTTAATATGGCATCACTCACCTTATAAGCGGTTGATAAAGATGAGTTAAGCTCAATCCAACAACATAAAAGTCTATACTACTTCCAATATCGACGAAACATATGCCACTTTCACAGCCAATGAAGCGAGGTTACAAATCAGAAAAAATAACTTAAACAAACCATGTGATAACCCTGACAATAGGTTCTGATTAAATTTTAAGTCCAATCTATAAAACTGCATAAACCCAATTTTGTTTTGTATCAAATTCCAAGAACAAACTAGATAACCATAAGAACAGGATCTAACAACAACAAAAGCAACGACGACAACAGATAACAAGTAAAAATACCATTTTAAATAACTAAACTTAACTTCAAATGAAAATGTTAGTCATAAAACAACAAACCCAACATGTAAATGAATAAAATAACAAACAGATTCCTACAAACAAATGTAACGATACCAAGTGATTAATGAATGAATGTTTTCCTAAAATTAAAAAGTTTGACGTTTTTCCTGCCTTAAAAAACATATAGAAGCCTAATCATTCAATAGTTATTTGATTAACTCTCAAATAACATTCAACATTCAGAGACCTAATCATTCAATAGTACCACATAACCAAAAAAAAGTGGGGGCTCAATTGTAAGAGATTAATCCGGCCTATATTAACTTTGCTATGCATAACCGGTCCCAAGCCAGAATAAAAGGAGAGGGCTGTGTTACACCTCAACGAGGACCACAACACCAACAGCCAAGCCTTTTCCCACAAAGCGGGGTCAGCTACATGGATCAAATTACATCGTAATATTCTATCATAAATCATATTTGGGTCCAAAGCATTAATTCCAAATATTTTTTAGGGTTAATATATGTTTACCCCCTCTAATATAAGGGATTTCCGGTTGACCCTATAAAAAAAAATTGTTTAGATTCCAACCCTTTAATTTGAAGATTCTTTGATTTTGAACATTCATGACATCAAACCAAAGAATCTTCAAACTACAGGTTGAAATCTGAACAAATTTTTGTACCCTCTTTTCTACTAATAGTACTCGACAACCAATATAAAACTCAATCGAATCTCTATGACATGAATCAAATACGTAAATTATAAGATATTGAAAAAATATAAATTTCTTAAAAGAAAAAGGAAATACCATAGAAGTGGAGAGAGAAACACCATAGATCAAGCAAGTGGTATTAAACCAACCCTTAGAAGACAAAATAGCATAAACATTAAGAACAGCAAGAGGCCATTGAAAGAGAAGTTCAAGCCAAACAAGACCAACGAAGAAATGAGGCTTATCAGCAACAAGATAATCACCGTATTCATTTGTGTACCATGTTTTCACGTTGACGAGAATTTCAGGAAAGTAAGAAAGAGGAAGACATGTTTGTGCATCTATCAATGGTGCTACGATTGTTATTAAGAGGAAGAATAGGAATAAGGTGAAATCTACGAGCTTTAAGAGAATTCCCATTTTTTTGTTTTTTTTTTTTTGGTTTCTCAGATTTGGGGGAATGGAGATGGAGATTGGTTAATGGTTTGGGGGAGAAAACGAGGGATCTTAGATCGGCTATTTTTGTTGTTGATAGCAGTTTGTTATAGCTTTTTTTTAAATATGTTTGTTATAGGTTTTTTAAGAGTATTATATCCGTTTATTATAAAAAAAATTAAAAACAACTTTAAATGAGAAATTGTTTCAAACAACTTCAAAAAAAAAAATATATTATCGTAAATAAAAACAAAATAGATTTTGATTTTTCATAAAATTTTTAAAAAAATAATCTTTAAATTATTCTATGTTAAAATCAATTTTATTTTAATTTGTAAGAAATGGACCCTTAGTTTGTTTGAATATATATAAAACCGATTTTTTGTTACAAAATTAATTCAATCTTTTGATCCATATTTTCTATCTACTCTAAAAAAATCTTTTTTTTTAAAAGCTTCTCTTAACAAATTCTCATTTGAAGTTCTTTTTAGATTTTTATTTTAGATTCCGATTTTTTTTTAAAATGTAACAAACAAAAATTCATAATTAATTCATCACGTATCGGAAACATATAATTTTTTTGTTTACAAAATTCATAATCATGGAAAATAAAAATTCATAATTAATTCATCACGTATCGGAAACATATAATTTTTTTTGCATAAAGCCATATTATAATGTCCTAAACATGTCTGGAAAAAAACATTAAAAAATACAACCTCTAGGTCACTTTTGTGAAGTACGCGTATGTTGTAGTGTCAAAAATAAGAAGAATATCAAATTACAAGGTTAAAATATGTGTTTTTTATTTTACAAGGTCATTTTCAGACATCGTGTATATTACGGTCAATTTGAACAACTAACTTTTTTTAACAATGGAGGAAATCATGCATTATAATAAAACAAACTAAATTATTTTTGAGGATTAAGGAAAGGTTTAATTAGGCGTTTGGTCTGTTAATTAATTTCTATTTTTCATTTGATCTCAAGACTAATAAATCATCCATTTTGGTATTTCAAATATGCCTTTTTTGGTCGATAAAGTCTTTAAACTTTAGCCTAAAATGTTTAAGGTTGACCAACATCGTAGATGATTCACCATAGATTTTATTAATATTTTTTATTTTAACCATTTGATTAGATTTTAAAAAAGGGGAATGTTGAATCATTGAGGCCCATTGTATTTTCCAGTGAGCAAACAACAACTAATTTGGTTTCCCTTTCTTCCTCTTCTGCATCATCTTCAACATCATCTTAATCAAATCTTCATCAATCATACCCAAACGGAAAAAATCACAAAATCCAAATCATATAACAATCCATTACAATTCTTCTTCTTTCGTTTCTTTATTTTCTTTTCTTAAACCATACCAAACTTTTCATAATCACATCATCAAACAACACAAACTTGTTTATAAAAAAATAAAAATAAACATCACTTCATTTCTCAATTTCATTGATTGTTCAACTCCACACTCCCACAGTTCACTTTCATAAGTTCACAACATCATCACTTCCTTTAACAATCTCTTAGTTCCTTTGAAAACGAACCAATAAACCCTTAAAAACAACAACCACTTTACTTTCATTTTTGCTAATCGTTTCCTAAACGAATACCACAACAACAACACCAATTTAACTTATTTTAGCTCAATTTGTCATGTATTGTTCACACCACCAGAAACCCATCAATTCCACTGTCTGGTTCTACATTGCACTTAAATTTCACACCAATAGGTTGTTAAGGGGAAGAGAAGCTCCTCGAACTTGATGATGGGGGCTAAGAATTTTCCAATCCAAAATATATTGTTATAATACTCTCGCAAAATTAAAAGTACATTAATCATAATATTCTTTTATCGTTCATTAGAAAAACATTCTCTTAAAATTTTTGAAATATTTCTCTATTTTTCCCTCTAATCTCATCTCTTCAAAGCCCTCTCTTCCCATCCCTCCAAACTTGCAAACAAAGCCTAAAAATATGTTTGGATAGAGAATTTTAATGAGGAAATATAATTTTTTGAAGTATTTGAAATGACTTGGACCAAATTCCACTGTATGGGAAAATATTTGATTTATTTTTAAAATTCAAGGCATTTAGATCAGAATTTGTCACTTCCAAAATTTGAAGTATTTTTTTTTTTAGGAATAAAATTTGAAGTACTTTTTTTTGTCACTTCTAAAATTTAAAGTATTTAAAATAGGTTTAAATATGTCAAAGGTCCATGTAAGTTTGTGTGTTTTTACTTTTCGTCCATGTATCCTTTTTTCTTTTCAAAACCACCCTTGTAAGTTAATAACTTTTTGCTTTTCCTCCCTCCCATCAAACTGTTACAAAAATGACTTGTTGGCTAACAACGTGTGACATTGCAGGTGTTGGCTTGGCTAAACACGCTAATGTGGACTGACAAATCATCCCTGGCTATATTAAAGGGATCAAAACCAAAAACGAAAAGGTACAGAGGGACGAAATTAAAAACACTTAAACAACAAAATTTGAAATTTAGGTAGCCTTCCATATGATCCCTAACGATATTACAGGGACCAAAACTAAAAACTAAAAGTTAGGCAGGGACGAAAATAAAAATCACAAAGTTACAAAAATTGAAATTAAAAACTCTTGTTGTTTCCAACTTTTTCCTCCCTCCCTCCCTCCCTCCCTCCCTCCCTCTCTCTCTCTCCCCCGTATTCTTCTTCTGCGCCCCTGAGATCACATTCCCTGCTAACAATGTCTTCATCATCCATTAAGTCTTTTTCTCCAATTTAATTCCACAACTTCTTCATCATATGGAGCGAAATTAAAAACTATGAAGTTAAAAATCCCCGTCATCTTCTCTCTGTTGTATGGGTCACATTCCTACTTGTATTTATTTTGTTATGATAATATGGAACATGGATGAATGTACCAATTCATATACCCAATTCCTTCCTTTTTCACCTCAGAAGAAAAATAATAGGGTTAAATATGTTTTTGGTCCCTATAAAATTGGGACCTTTTAAGTGTAGTCCTTACTTAATTTTAATAGTTTTTTAAGTCCTTAAAAAAAATTCTGCACTTAGTATTAGTCCCTCCTCAATTCAAATTTGTTTAATTTATGCTTAGACTCTTGAGTTTTTAAACAATTTTTTGCAGACGTGTTAAGAACATTACTAAAAGTTCATCTGTAAAAAATTGTCGCAAAATTTAATTTCTACGTCCTGATTTTGTTAATTTTATCTTTAACTTTTGTTGTTTTAAAAAATCCATATTTAATTCATTTCATGTTAAAAAATTCTAAATTTTAGTAAATGAACATTTCATAGTGTTCTAAACTTGTCTCAAAAAAATCGTTTAAAAATTTAAGAGTTTAAGGATAATTAAACAAACTTTGATGTAACAAGGACTAAAATTAGAAGTAATTTTTTTTTAAGGACTAAAAAACCTATTAAAATTAAGTAAGAACTAAACTTAGAAGTTCTTAATTTTATAGAGTCCAAAAACATATTTAACCCAAAATAATAATAATAATCATAACGTAAAATACAAGAAGGATGTTTCCATTATTAATCTTATCCTTACAATTATAATCTCAACTTTCTCACTTGTCACGTGCTTCAAACTTTGTCATAATCCCATTAAAAGGCAAGCACACACAACGACAACAAAGAATGAGAATTCGTTTTACATATGGAATTATGATGGAAAAATAGCATAGGTTAACATTATTAAAGCAACACAACACTTTGACATTAGATATTGCATCGGAAGAAGAGCATATGAAAGTGTATACAAGACTCAATTACCATCTGACAAAGTTGTCGCTTTAAAGAATCATGCTTTATGGATGATGAATACATTGTTAGCAGGGCATGTGATTTAAAAAAAAAGAGGAAGACATTGTTAGCAGGGCATGTGATTTTAGGGGCGCTGATGAAGAAGAATATGGCAGAAAGAGAGGAAGAAGATGGAAACAACTAGGGTTTTTATTTTCAAATTTTGTAACTTCATGATTTTTAATTTCATCCCTTTATAACTTTTTGTTTTTGGTTTACGTCCCTGTAATAAAGTCAGGCACCATCTGGAAGGCCACCTAAATTTGAAATTTTGTTATTTAGGTGTTTTTTATTTCGTCCCTCTGTAACTTTTTTGTTTTTGATTTTGGTCCCTATAATATAGTAACAGATTATCTGTCAGTCCACATAAGCGTGTTTAGCCAAGTCAGCACCCATCATGTCACATGTCGTTAGCTAGCAATGTATTTTTGTAACAGAGTTTGACGAGTGTTTACAACAATTTTTGGTAATGTAAACTTCATTATCCATCAACGTTTTAGGATTGGATAAATGTCTTCTTATAGTGTTTGTTCAAGTCTCGCGATTTATGATCACTTCATGCGTTCCTTAAGAACAAAATTATTGTTCTTATTAATGTTAGAATTGCATCTAACATCTTTTAATAACAAGTTGTATCATGGCAACATGATAGAAAATACTCAAGTGAACATATTCAAAAGGAAGGAAATTAAAGAAAGATGAAAAGAAATGCAAATTGAAAAAGAAAAAGGAAAATAAAGCAAGAACAAAGTGTAACATCCTATTTTTCGCTAGATTTATTTTAATTATTTATTATGTATGTTTTTATGTGCTTGTGTGTAATTAATTGTCTCTATGTGTATTCTATTCAGGATTGGTGGATTTTGGCTTTAGAAGGGTATTTTAGTCATTTTAGACTCAAGGGTATTTTTGTCATTTGTGAGCAAGGGTAAAATAGTAATTTTATTTGAAAGGTTATTTTTAGTGTTTTAAGTGGGAATAATTATGTTACTAAGTTACTAGTAAATTGGGGTAATTAACTAGAGACGGTAATTATTCGTTATTTTAACGGTTTAAGTGAGTAGTAACTTGGTGAATTAGTTGGTAAGAATGTTGAGCTCATTAAAACAATTAGAGACTAAGCCCGATTAGGTGGAGAGTATATAAAGACAACACTTGTGAAAAAATTAGGTCATTCACTCATTTCAGTAAAACATTTTGAGATAGAGGTAGAGAGAAAGGAGATCTAGAGGAAGAAAATAGGAGAGAGAGAGAGAGAGAGAGAGCTTGGGATTGGAGGCTAGGAGCTAAATTGAAACTAGGGTTTGGAATCTTGAAGAACTAGAGGTAAGAGGGATGGTTTCTCTTCATCAATTAATCATAATCTCTTATTTTTCAATTATGAGTTTAAGTGCTTTTGTGATAATTGTGACTTTTGTGGTTTTGAATGATGAAATTCGTGCTCCTATTTCATGTGAAATTCTGGGTATGATAAACTTTATGAAATTGTTGTGTTAAGAGCTTAAACTCCATGGTTATAGTTGTTGTTGTTGTTGAGTTGTTTTGATGAATTTTAATTAATTGAGTGTGAATCACGAATTGGTGGTTGATTGTTGTTGAAACATGTTTGAATTCACTTTATTAATGCTTGTTTATGTTTGTATGTTGTTGGGATTTGAATTGGTGTGGTTATTTATGATGTTTGAATGAAAAATAAGAAAATGGTAGTTTTTGGTGAAAGTGAACATAGTGATAGATTTTAGGTGAATTGGTGTTATGATTCGATGTTTGTTGTTGTTTTGAATGTCTTTTGATGTTTATAAACTAGTGTGTAAGTTTTGGGATCGAATTTGGGGTCAAAGGGATCAAAGTTGAGGATTTTGGGCGAAAAAGGGTGTGTTCCCGTAAGAGAACAACCAGAACAGGGGAAGTGTTCTAGAGAAATTTCGCCATAGCCAGATGAACTCGCTATAGCGAGTTTCCCATACACAGCACCCTATGTTTTGGGTGTTCCGGGCTTTGGGGGATCGATCCGGTCCGTTCCAACTGATTTTTTTTATGTAATTAACTGTATTTAAACCTTCCAAACCCTTGGAAACATCAATTGAGTTAGATTGGACTTGGTTTTGTGAATCGTATCTTAAACTTTTGAAAATATTCAAGAACATGAGATTTTTCCGACAATTCATTTTCTCAAAGAAAAAGGGTTGGACTAGGATTGTCTACTGTAATTATGATTTATAAAAATGTTTTGGATGATATTCATTAGCTTTAACTTGGTTTTACTCTAAAAATGAAACTCTTTTGTATAATGGCAAAATGAGACGAACTTCGGTGAATTTTGGAATTTATCGAAATTGGCCTATGAAACGTATATGCCTATGTCACTGCACTCATATATTGAATCGTGTATATACTCGGTTGAGGCGTTTGAACTTGGTTTCTTTGATTTTGGAGAATTAATCGAAAAATACTAATTTTCATAAACCTAGATGAACTTAGGTGAATATGGAAATAAATAGGAATTGACCTATGATGCTTATATGCTTATGCTATTGTGATCACATGTGAGTAGTTTATATGCTTGGTTGAGGTATTTGATCACGTTTACCTTGTTTTGTGGAAATACTTAGAAAATGTAGTTTTTGCAAACATAAACGAAATTTGTCAAATTAAGTCTTTATGACTGTATGGTTTACGAGTTGCTTTATGTTTATAATGATATGATAGAACAAGGGTGAATTGATGTGGAATAAGTGTCTATTACGTTGAATGTTAAGTTGTGGACAATTGTTCTTTTTGGTGCAAAATGTGATTTTGACCTTGTTGATTCTTGAGTTGATTGTTGTTAATGATAGTTGTTGATGATGACACTTTGGTAATTTTAAATTAATAGTTTGGTGATTACTTTTTTTGAATACGACTTTTGAATTATGAGGTGAAGGTGTTTCTTTTTGGTGATGACTATTTGATGAATGTTTGGTGATAAACATGATTATGTTTTGGTGTTGATTATGATGGTGATGAATTATGTTGTTGAATTATTACATGCAAATGGTGGTGATATTGATGGTGAATGCATGTATGCAAAATGAAAGTGAAAATGATTATGATTTTGTTGTGGAACATGTACATAGTGAGTCATATGTCCATGCATCATAAGTCTTAAGATATTTATATCCAATGAAGGTGATTTAAGATATTTATATCCAATGAAGGTGATTTAAGATGTTTACATCCAATAAAGCTGATTAGGATATTTATATACAATAAAGGTGATTAGAATACTTTGTATTCAACGACGGTGGTTGTGATACATTTGTATCTAAGGTGACGACCTTGAGGTGACCGGTACCACATGCATATAGAGTTGTGTCTAGGCGCATTGCATACATTCGAGTCTATGTGAATATGTTGCATTGGTGAATTATGTGAATCCTTTGAATACATGCTTGGTGATTTATATGCACTGGTGAACTTGGTGAAATGTGTACTTGACGATGTTTCATTATTTTCATTGATACTTGTACACTTGGTGAATTTAATCGATGATGTTTATTTTGGTGAAAATAATGAAGTGTGAATTATATGTATGTGATTTGATGATCTCTTGGTGACGATAATTTCCTTGCCTATAGTATTGAAATGATGAATTGTGGTTGCTAAGTTTATTAGGCTAAATGAGGAATAAGATGTGTAGTTCTTATATTGATAGATGTTATGAATGATGAGTTTGATGATGATTTAAATATGAATATACTTAATGTATTTTGGTAGAGTACGATAACATGATTTGTATTGAAATAGGGATATTATTTAGGTGATGTTAGTATTCTAGGGATGTTGGGTATGCATATGTGATATGCATGAATCCTTGAATGCTTATGTTTGATTATACTTTAATTGTGAATTGTGAGCTAACCCCTAGTGGTCGTTTGGTTAACCGCCTACCTTATTCCTATAGATGGGTAGACGATGTGCATGACTAGTTTTCTTTGCTTTGGTGAGTCGCTTGAGGATAGCTTGGACGCTACCTCGTTCACTGCTTTTGGTGTCTTAGACTCAGGGCTTTGATTAGGGGTCGGTCTTTGCTGTTATCTATTATCAAAATTGGGGATTTTTGAGACTATGTATTGATGGTGACATGAGTTGTATGATGACATGTATACTTGGTGTTTTATTTTATTATGGATGACTGTTGAGATGATTTATTTAGATGTCGATGTAATGATGTTTTATTCCGCTGCGATGTTTGAGAAAATTATTGATGCATGCTTGGTGAATTATTAAAGATGTAACATCTAAATTCTTTATACGATTGTATCATTAGCATAATTTACCGCTTTGAAAGTTTAGGGTGTTACACAAAGTAATATTAAATTGCAGGGAATGTAAATGGTAGTTGGAATATGTCAATCTATACGATTGTATCATTAGCATAATTTATCGCTTTGAAAGTTTAGGGTGTTACACAAAGTAATATTAAATTGCAGGGAATGTAAACGGTAGTTGGAATATGTCAATCTAAATTTGATGTGTATATACATATATATAGTTCTTTTTGGATTTTAAGTTGTTAGAATTGACTTATTTCATTGTTTTTTTTCTTCTGATTTACGCCATTAGAATTGATGGATTTAACTGTGTAAGCTGTTAGAACTTGTTGATTTTAGAGTTTTTTTTTGGATATTTAGTTGTTAGAATTGACTTATTTCATTGTTTTTCTAAGTTAACCCATTAGAATTGATGAATTTCACTATGTGAGCTGTTAGAACTTGTTGATTTCAGTGTTATTTGGATTTTAAGTTGTTAGAATTAACTTATTTCATTGTATTTTTTATTTTAAGTCATTAGAATCGATAGATTTAGCCGTGTAAGCTGTTAGAACTCGTTGATTTTAGAGTTTTTTGGATTTTAAGTTGTTAGAATTGACTTATTTTATTGTTTTTCCGAGTTAAGCCATTAGAATTGATGGATTTCATTGTGTAAGCTGTTAGAACTTATTGATTTCATAGTTTTTTTTATTTTATTTTAAGTTGTTAGAATTGACTTGTTTCAGCGTTTTTATGAGTTAAGCCATTAAAATTGATGGATTTCACTATGTAAGCTGTTAGAACTTGTTGATTTCAGAGTTTTTTGGATTTTAAGTTGTTAGAATTGACTTATTTCATCGTGTAAGTTTGTGGTTTGTGTTTGATTGACTTTTTGTTAACGAGTAGATACTACTTTTGTTTTTTGATAGGCTAGTACCATATAGAAAGCTTTTTTTTTTTTTTTTTTTTATCAAATTTCAAATCATATTTTCTTGTGTTTAGATTTCAAGCAGAAATGGACATTAGTATAGTCAACGATTCGATAGCTTCAAGAAAACGTAAAAGAGACGAGAGAGCTTAAGGAAACAACGTTCATTGTTGTTAGTGTTGTTACTATGGTAAACATGTTTTTGAGGAAGAATAAACATCTTGTTGAAACTACTCAGACCTTGTTACTTCATGCGAATATACCTTCAATTGAATGTCTTGTTTTGACATCTTGTTTTTTGATTAATTGAATGTCTTCTTCCTCTGTTGATCATAAAATACAACATTCCATTTTATTTCCGAATGAACCATTATTTCATGTTTCTCCTCGGATATTTGGATGCACCTGTTTTGTGCATGATTTGTCTCTAGGTCTTGATGATTTTTCTTCCTCGGCCATCAAATGTGTTTTTCTGGGATAATCCCTTACTCCAAATGCTTATTAGGTCATGCAACCATTAACCCTAATTTTTCTCTCTAATTATCTGTGATTAAATGCTAATGCTAAAAAATTTCCCTGCAAGTTCAATTTGAATTTCAAATTTCAAATTGACTTTTGGTGTATCCCATGCAACCCAAATAATCACCCTCTCAACATGATTTATGAGGTTTACCAAGGATACTAACGTGTACCGCAAAAAAATGGTCACATTCATACGATTCCGAAACAATTAAATTTTCTCAACTTCTCAAAAAATCCATCGCCTCCTCTAATTCCTCTGTTCCGATCTCCACCACTTCACCCTCTCTCTTTAGATTTCGATGTTGTGAGTGTAGAATATGATCAATCCTTTATGTATCGGAACTTTTTCAACTCAAAATTATTTGTTTTTCTATTCATTTGTGAATTTTTTAACCTACCCACTTTCTAGATTAGTCATCAAAGTGTTGTATAGAAAAGTTATGAGCTATAGTTATGAAAGATTTTAAATTTGAAAATATACATTTTAGAGTTTCTATCATATGTGTATATTCTTATCTCTTTCTTAAATTTTGATAATTTGGTGACTTACATGGGACATTTTATAATAGGTGTTTATTCTTATCTCTTTCTATCTATTTTTGATAATTTGGCTATTTTTTTCTTTTCAAACACACCAATATTTTGTCCTCTAATCAAATTTTCTAATGCTTATGTGTATTGCTTGCTTACTAGCTCCTTATATATGTTTTTTCATGCTTAATTTTCCAATATTTTTGTAGACATATGTTGTTTGTATAACTTCATGTGCTGCATAATTCTAAATTTGTTTTCATTCATTGGCACAAGCCAGCTACACGTGAGTGATATAATATCTCACTTTAAACATGTCATTCTAGATTAAATTCTAGAGTATGAAATAAACTAATTAATTTAAACTTGATCTAATACATCATGGTGATTTGATAATGCAGGTTTGGTGTCTTTGGCCTATTCACATGGGAAAAGTGTGAGGGCTCTTTTCTCACCATATTAAAGTTAATTGCTTTTTGTATTCTGTCCGGTGTGAAAGCTCCATGAGTTAATGGCAACATGTTTCCTTTTTCCCTTCATTTTAGTGTGTGCAACAAATGTTGATACTTTTGTTTTTTGATTGTGTTTTAACTTTGCTAAACTTATTTTAAAATGAAATTGGTTGTGATGCCTTAAATTGTGTGAATTTATATTGGTTGTGATATATTGCATGAGCTCAGCATTATAACATTCTTTGATATTATCTTGCAGGTACTTGATTGGAGCCTAAACTCAAAGAAGAGTATAAATAAAGGATTAACATAGAAAAGTGATATATTTGATTGGATCTACATGATATACTTGATTGCAGTGCTAATTTACATGATTGCAGATACTTGAGCTCACCTTTTGAAGTCTAAAGTGATATACTTGATTGGATCTACATGATTTCAGTAACAAAGAAAAGTATATTAACTCCATGAAGCTAATGTCCAAGATGTGTTGTTGTCAGCACTAATGTCTCAATGCAATTGTGTTGTTAAACAGACCCATGCAAATTGAGATGGTCAATTAGTTGTTCATGAATTTTTTTTTCTATATATAGGTGCTTCAACCCCGTGTCTTTTATATGCAATCTATCCAGTACTAATTTACTGTTTTATGGTTTAAATTAATGGCCAAATCATGCATCCCTGTTATTGCTTGAATTTCGTGAGAGTCCGTGGAAACTGAGATTATAATCTAACAACTTATAAGATCTGATGTTGGTTATGAAAGATGTTGAATAGGGAAGCAAACCAAGAGGCAGATTGTCTAGAAAAAGAAGGATCTTTGGTGACAGGACGACATGTAGTGTGGTTTATGAATTAAGCTTTGTTTGGTTTCTGCAGGCTGTTGTTGATCCGTTTGCAGAAGGTTTTCCGGTTATTGCTTCATGTCATCTGTTTTGGATAACCAAGAATGCTGGTAGGAGTAGGTTTGTGCGTTTTCAGTTGTTTGTATATATTGGTGTTTCGTCCTTTAGTCACGAAGAGACCTTTAGATTATTTTGTAGAGTTATTTTCTGGTTTTGTTGCAGCAACATGTTTTGCTATGCTGCTAATTTTACACTTTTGGTGGTGCAGCAGAAAGTTCTGATTTGCTGCTATTTTTGTTTGTTTAAGTCCTATGGTGTCCATGTTGCTTTTAAGGTTCATGTATTGGTGAGTTAGCAACCTGTTTTTGGACAGTATACAATGAACTTTTATCCGTTCTTAATTTTATTTATTTTGCACTAATTGTTTCAAAAAAATTATTAGTCCTTCCGTTTATTGATTGCAGGGACAAGGACTGTTAAAACTTCATTGTATCGACAAGGACAAGGACAAGGAGAAAGTTTTAATGTTTCTATCCATATTTTTTCAAACAATTTCATACTCTTGATTAGATCACCTTTCAGATTTTTGTATTTTCAAATGATGAGAAGATGTTTATAATAAGATGTTGTAAATAAGTGATC
>Ga0315915_1003292_pt1 | contig 20538 bp, 11 predicted proteins | sample MpolbnodulesMG_FD_207738 | JGI IMG/M metagenome (GOLD analysis project Ga0315915, IMG submission 207738) | Medicago polymorpha root nodule microbial communities from Los Angeles, California, United States - branched nodules | ecosystem: Host-associated > Plants > Roots > Nodule | place: USA... | reverse complement strand
CTTAATTCTACAAACTTTTCCTTTTCACATCTATCACCTACATTTCTAATCTTCCATTTTTTTCATCCTTCTAAAATTACCCCAACATTTTCTCAGATTTACATTTTCCACCCCAAAATCTCAACGCCACCTTCTTACATAGCTTGTAAAGACTCCGACCGCCACAAAACATCCGCCGCCGCCGGTTCACCATATTCAAACAACCCATCCCCCGTCACAAAATCTTCAGCACCACCGTCACTCTCCGACAACAACCCAGTTCCATAACCAAACCCATCAAAACCGGTAAAATCATCATCAAACCCAACAAAACCGGTCAAGTCCACCTTCTCCGGATCAACCGGTTCATTCAAACCCGGTTCAGTCACAGTTGGTGGCAACCCAAGTTCATCATCAGAAGCCTCAAACAAGTAACCTAAGTTCATCTCCATCTCACCTGAACCGGTCATTTGACCCAGGTCGGCCTGAACCGGTTCCGGCTTAGTCAGACCTGGTTCAGTCCCAGGTGCAAAAATCTCTTCTTCAAAGCTTTTAATAACTGAGTCAAGACCCATCACTGAGTCAGGCTCAGAATCACGTTCATGAGCATTGTTTTCATCATCAAGTATGTTAAAAATCTCATCCGAATCAAAAACCTGACTCGACTCACACGAGTCAACTCGGGTAAGCTGAGTCTCAGTCTTTGTTTCAGATAAGTTAACATCATCAGAATCAGAAAAGGAGTTAACCTTACGAATCTTAGCATGAACTGAGTCAACACAGTGAGTTTGAGTTTCAAACTCATCATCAACTCTCTTTCTCTTGTCGGTGGAATTCTCCATATTTTGGAGAGAAAGAAAATGAAGAGAAAGAAAATAAAGGGTGGAAATGAAATGAAGTGAGAGAAAGTAAAGAGTGATGAAGAGAGAGAGAAAGGGTGAAAGGGTTTATATAATGGTTGGAAAAGTGGGATAAGGTTTATTTAATTTAATTTTTTGTCAAAATTAATTAATTATTTTACTTAATTAATTAATTAAATTAATTTAAGATTGTGATAGGCGCGTGCAAATTGGGTAAATAATAAAACAAAGTTCTTTCACGGATGTCTCGTTGTTTTTTAATTTCTTTTTCCTTTTCTGACCAAATACCCAAAAAAGTTGCGTGTCTGTAAAAACCATAATTTTGGACATTTTCTACTTTTACTATTCATAAAACAGTTGTTTTATTTAAACGTGTGTGAATGATGCACACATAAGCTAATTGATTGACTATCTTGTTTTATTATACTTTATTCGCAGATAAAATGATAAACATCATTTAAAAACAACTATAACATCGAAAATTTAAATTTAAATTTGAATGAAGTAGTTCAATATAATAATATTAATATTGTCCGTTTTACTTTAGAGATGTTATTGATGTACTTTATCGTCACAAATGCAAACTTCAAAGTGAAAAATAAGAAATAGACTCTAAAAATACAAAGTTTGATCAAAAAATCAGTAAAGTATGATTAAAAGCTAATTTCTTATTCCTACAAACGATTTATTCTACAAAAAATCCGTTAACCACTTAAACATAACAACACGGTACAATTAAATCAAAATCAATTAAAACGATACTGAAAATTGACAACGTCACTTTTTTTTTGAGAAACTTTACTTTTTCACTTATAAGACAAAAATAATTTATATATGTACCTAATTACAAATATTCTTTAAAATCTGTTTTTAGATATAAATTACCAAATATATTTATTTTTCTTCAAATATACTTTTCATTGATTTTGTTAGTTTACTTGTGGAGATGAAAACTTTTTTTTAGGCAAAAGTAAATGAAAAGTTTGAACTAGACAATATGGACATAATTAACTTTAGTGTATTTCCTTGATACATGTGAGAGTGACAAGGGATGGATATATATAAAGGACATGGTATATGATTTTCTATTTATTTTAAATTATTTATTTAAATAGAAATTATTCAGAATTAATTTTTTTCCCATCTAACACTTTTCTAGATCCTCCCTTTTTAATTAACAAGCAAGTATTTAATATGTTCATATACTTTATCTTAGTTTATTTATTTTTCATCAAATAGGTTGGTGATATACTCACACATTTTAAATGTGAAAAAGTGATAGTACATCCTCTCCATCATTGTTACAAACAAAAATCTATATTTTAGATTCATTTAATTAATTATGTATATAGTCTTTATTATAGACCACATATATTATTTAATGAATAAATCTAAAATATTAATTTTTGCTATAATAATGACTGAAATATTAATATATTATGTGTCATGTTAATTAGTGCTCCCGAGATTGGACACTAGTTAAGCAGTTAAAAATTGAAAGAAAAAACAAAAGTCACCATTAAAAATAACACTTTTTCAAGTTTTATAAAGTAAAATACATAATTTTTTAAAAAATATTCCCTTTTATAATTTTTTAACCATTGTTTCCGAGGTATTGGTTAACATTTCCCATATATTATTTTCTTTCCAGCTATCAAGTAAGTTTTGCTCATAAGATTTATCTTAATTTAAGATAATAAAATGGATAATTAAAAACTAATAAAGTGGATAATTAAATAGAGTTTTCAAAGTTAAGAATTCATGGTGTGTCTGCCATTCTGCATTTTCCTTTTTTTGCGTGTAAGATCCGTTGGCCATTACTGCAGACAGATGATTTTTCTTTTCTGACAATAAACTAATTTTAATTGTAATTTGAAGTCCGGTGGTAGGGCCCACATGCCTAGGAAACATCATGTGTTCTTTATTCAACTTTTGTATTTTTAAAGTTTTAGATTTAGTTGCGTCAAAAAATAAAAAAAGTTTGAGAGATTTGGTACTTGGGAAAATTTGAGAGACGTGAGTGGGTCAGTAGTGGTTAGGTCACACCACAAATGGTGGTGAAGGTAGATTCTTGCCTTGGAATTGGATTGATTTTGTTTTTCTGTCTATTTTTTAAAATGTTTTTCTTATTAAATTTTCTTTATTAAGATAAGATGTTATTGATGTGAAATTTTCATCCTCGATTAATCGTGATTAAAGAAATTTATGGAGAACAAACGATTACTATTGCTCTTTCAAATGTTTTTTAATGGAAAATGTTGACGAGTACACTTTTCGGTCACTATTATAAACAAAAATTTATATTTTAGATTTATTTATTAAATGATGTATGTGATCTATTGTAAAGATCATATAAATCATTAATTGAATAAATATAAAATGTTGATTTTTACTTATAATAGTGACCAGAGACCTTTAAAACACTCTTTAAATAAGTTTTTATAGAAATTGATGCATTCAATACATTTGAACTTGAACTATTTAATTTTATTTTTTTTGCAAAATTACACAATTTTTCTATTAACTAAATTTCATGTAGTAAAATGACAATAACTTATTAATTTTTATGAGATTTTTTCAATGAAATTTGATTTTCTAGATTTATATCATGAAGATTTTAGTTTGTTTGAGTTTGATAAAAAAAAATTAGTTTTTGATTTTTTTTATTTATAAAAAATGATAACTATGTTGACATTTTACAACATAAAAGACTAAATCGGGATGAAAAAAAACAAAAGACAGAAGTATTATCTAAAATTAAGTTAATAGACAAATTATATAATTTTGTCCAACTTTTTCCACAAACATTTTCTTAATTGGAAATCCTTAAAGAGTGCGTTTAAAGCACACGTTATTAGCAAGACCCTTTTTTAATTAGTTAACTCGTTTATCAAATCATTCACTTATTCAAAGCGTTCAAGTCTTTTACCACTTGAATTAATTAATTGTTTGTCTCTTTGTTTTGTGTATGCACTAAGATTGATGTTAAGTTGAGTATCAAAAAGTTGATATCGTATTTCGACATTGTATATGTTATGAGATACACCATCTAATCTCAAATATATATAAAAAAAAAAAATTAAAATCGAGTTTATTGAATAATTTATAAGTTTGATAGCAGTTTTGGCCCTCTATGTTTCAAGAAGTTGCGATTTTGACCCCTTAACAAAATAAAATACAAAGCCCCCTACGTATTGCCCCTTTTGCAGTTTAGGCCCTCCATGTCAATTTTGACGAAGTCAATGCACACGTGTAATTTTTTTTTAATTATTAAATTTTTTGTTAAATAATTAAAAAAATTAAAAATTACACATGTGGCATCCACGTTAGCTTTGACTTGGTCAAAATTGACCTGTGGGGTCAAAACTGCAAAAGGGCCAATCCTTAGGGGCGGTTTTGTATTTTATTTTGTTAGGGGGTCAAAATCGCAACTTCCTGAAACATAGGGAGCCAAAACTGCTATTAAGCCTAATTTATATAACTGATTTATAATATAGACCAGATATACCAATTATTCAATGAATTTGAAAAAACAATCATTGTTTATATTAAAGAGCTTAAGAAGTACAAAATTGTTTTTTTATTTACAAGAGAAGTACAAAATTGTTATTCAAATAACATATTTTTAAACAATAAATATGATTCTTAAATGTGTCGCACATTGTCTTTGTAATTTTTTAGTATATCAAAATTACAAATACATGTTTGTAATTTTATAGACGAATTAGATCCTTCTTTTTATGAAAATATCCTCTAATGTTTGAACCTAACATGAGAGGATTTTGTTGATGATTTATTTTAACCATTTATATATGAAAACTTCTATGGTACACCCGCAAATTAAGGTGTACCGGTACTTCTACTTCAAAAATCTTTAAATTAACTATTATTTTTATGAAATAAAGAGCTATTTGTTGATATTTATATTTTAGAAAATGTTATTTCATAAGAAAAAACATCATTTCATTGTTTATAAAAATCATACTAGTTTTTTTTTTACATGTTATCGTAAAAAATAATCAAAATTCTCTATTATGAGTACTAAAAATTTAGAAAAAAATAAATTTTATTTTGTCGATGTTTTTGGTAAATAAGATTTAATTATTATAATTATAGGTGATAGAAAACAATCTTTCTCTTCAAAAAATAACACATTTAATTATTAATTTATTGATTTGGTGTACCAATACATTCAAATCTTTAGATGTACCATAGAATTTTCCTTTATATATTGCGTTCTACAACTTAAAATATTATATTTTCAGGTTCAATAAATTCCATGACGAGATCATCAGCATAACTCTTTGATTTCATTTTTGATAGAAAACATAGCTCTTTCATGTTACATTAAAAAGTAATTTATTAACAAAAAACAAAATAAAAATAAAATGACCAACAAAAACACATTTGATGATTAATATAACTAAAATAAATATTTGAAGACGTGTTTACAATCTTAATACAAACAAAGATTATATAGAAAACTTCTCACGTATTAAGAGACTAGAGCATATTATTTTTAGACAGATTATAAATAAAACTTTGCACATATCAAGAGACTAAGATGGTTGTTTAAGCATATTAATAATTTTAGAGATATTAGAATTTGATACGGTTTTGTTTGACAAATATTTGCTTAATTTATAATCAATCAATCAAAACACAAGTAAAGAAGGTTCCAAGTTGTCAAACAACACATCGTTGTTGGATGGATGCTTGTAGAAACCACCACCAATTGTTTGGCTTTTTTCAATGAATTGAATTGAATCTATGTGTATCACTATTTGGACGGTTTTATCAGTTCCCATAATTCAATTTACTTTTACTTTTGACATTGTTGGGATAGGACACTTTATTTTCTACCAATCCTTTTCCCCTCCACTCGTTTTATACTTTAATTAGAGGTGACAATATATCGGATATAACTAAGCTTTCTAAGATCTTAGTCTAATTTGGCCGTCTAGATTTCTTCTATTATTTGCCATATGTTTATTTTTAAGAATGAATATGACTTTTTTCAAAAGAGTAGTATGACATGTTAACTACTTAAAAGGACTATTTTATATTATTTGTGAGTATATCGAAATTGGTATAAACATTGAATATAAAAGGTTAGAGTTCGAACGTCGAATTTTTCACACCCTAAAGTGAATAAAAAATTCATACCTTCAGATATTTAAAGATGATATAAAATAAATTATTGTACTATAATTGAAGACATAGATTATTGACTCAAAAAAGATTTATCTTATATCACCTTTAAATAAATTATTTACTATATCTATAGATAGACTTACAAACTAATAAATTTATGAAATTATGTTTTATTCGATAGTTAACACGATAATTTAGAATCCTTAAAACACATGTTATTCTAAAAAATATAACTTTTATTCTATATTATACTCAAATATAGTTTATGATAATACATTTATATACATATAAAATTAACGTAGGATACTATTCTTAAATTATTGAAAATTTTGAAATATTATAATTTACTACAAAGTATAATTTAATACTAGTAGTACATAATATTTATATTTACTTAACTAAGATCATTCACAACAGAGACATCCATTTTTGGTACTTAAATAGATCTCACGTCTATATATCAATTATTCATAATTTTTTAATAGTATAATCTAATAAACATTCAATCTCTTCAACTCATCATCTCACACAAATTTCTTAAATATGACTCGTTAATCAACTATTAATAACTATATTATTACATTTCAATTTTTTAATATTAAAAAAATATGGATCTCGCTTAAAATTTGAGGTCTTAAATGAGATATTGTGTCTTATAAGACCCAACAACTTTTCTTTTCAATGAAGATACCAAATAAGTATCAAATTTTAAAAGTTTGAGACTCCGCATTGGATATTGTCTAAGTATGTTAACAGGCTTTAAAGACTTATGGAGCAATTCTTACATGGCACAAATCCAACTCAAAATTTATTTGGACGCACACACATAAATTTTAAAAATTAAAAAAGAAATTATTAAGTCACATCATTCAAATCTATTCTCTTTTAATTTTTTTCATTTGTGAATGTTTGCCTAAATAAATTTGATTTGAGTTTGTGTTCAAGATAGATTTTCTCAAGACTTATGTATGCCATCTATGACATTTTGAGCTAAATAAGCTTTTAAAACATGGAAACATTAACAAAGTGTCCTAATAACATTTGTTTTAAAGTCCAAGTCCAAAGAAAAAGTTTTTTTAAAAATTGTGTATTCAACATATTGAAAATTTATAAAAAAACATTTTTACAAATAATTTTCTTTTCTGTTCCGCTCCATTTCTTTGTATTTCATCGATCCAAACAGAGCCTAAAGGTATTAGTTAACATAATCATTAAAACATTAGTATTATTTATCATACTTATAATAAAGTATATAATAAAGTATGGTCTATGTCTATCCTAGAATGATGTAGTCTAAGTTGTAGATTCTCTCAGCAGACATGATCTGTTCTTGCCCCTATAACCAATTTCATATTCATGGTCATTTTAGATAATTTTATTTTGATAAAAAAAAGTAGAAAATTTCCCCAAATTCCTTAAAATTTTAGAGAGAAAAGAATATGGTGTACAATCCATTTATGTGATTGTTCCCCTGCTCTCTCAATGAATTAGGATCTAAGTCTTCTCTATTTCTCAAAAAGAAATGAATGACTCTATTTGATATAATATAGATTCAAAAAGTATTTGTGGTGTTAATTTCGTAATAAAAGTTTAATCTTATAATTTTATGGTATATAGTTCAAATTAGTCTTTAGCAAAGAATAAACATACGAATTATAAATTAATCTATGATCTATTTGTAAGAAAAAATCAATTGTCTCTAAAGTAAAAATAGAGATTAGTTTCAATTTACTTTTTTTTATCAAAAACCAAATTGAATCAATATAAAATTGTGAAAGACTATATAAAATTACAAAGAATAAAGTGATTATTGTACTGTATATCGACGTGGCTACCTGATGCTGTATGGTCGTGGCATTGGAAAAAGTTAGATAGATGATGAAATGAGAGTGAGACACAATATTGATCTTTACTGATATCCCCCTAACCCATCACATTCACACAACCCCCATTTGCAGCTTTTTTCTTTCTTTATGTTATCTAAACTCTTTTATTTCTTTTAAAAGACTAAAAGTAGCATAAAAAAACTCGCCTCTTCATACCATATCATATCAATTGGCTCTTTTATCTTTTTGATAAATTTTCTTTGTTAAAGATAAATTCATATGTTATACTTTGGTCCATGAAAATATTGAAATTGTTAGATAAAATGTTATGATATTTTTATATATAAATTATTATTTATACTTGAATAAAAGGTAAGCGAGCAACAAGCTGCGCCGTTAGATTTTTTTGGATGGCAAAATCAATCCTCATGAATACAACATTCATGAACTTATTAGACATAAGTTGCTATGAATGACCTTTTGAACTCTATATAGAAGGTCAACGACCTCTGATGCTAAGAAAACAAAGTGTCAAACACAAGTGGTATAAAAGCATGTTGATTGTCTCATGTTTGGCCATTTTGCTTGACACAGCTTTTAGAGCTGTTGTCCTACAGTAAAAGGTTCGACACCTAATCCCACAAGTGGTGAAACCTCAGTCAAGTCTACATAAGCATGTTTTTCACCTACCCACCCGTACACCATCATATCCGCTGGCCTGAGTGTTGATCTTTTATCTAGTGGGTCAGTCAGGAAGTTCACAGGCGCCTTCTTCTTCGCTGATATTCCCGCCGGTCTGAATATATCAAAAAGTATGTCCCTAACAAAGTCATGTCTGTGCTTAAAGCCGAAAAGCTCCTTACAATGAACGGCATGCTCCCCAAAAGTATCCAGGCACGCCTTACGACAAACATGACACATCTCATCAATGGAAAATGGTGGAATCATAAGGCGATATCTAGGGATAGTACGATACTCCACTGATGATATATGCTGACCTAACCCATCAATCGAGGTAGCTAGAAGAAAATCTTAAGCATGTGATTATTATTTATTTAAAGTATGTCAATCACAAAAGTGTATGTTAACGTGAAAAAAATGTTTAATTATTTTTTTTAGAAGTTTAAATTGATTCTAAATTTATAAAATTTATTTTATGAATTTACTTATTGCAAAGTTGAATTGATTTTTTTCTTTATAATTGATTTTATCTGAAGATAGAAATTGTAATTTATGATTTTATAATGGCTTAAATATGTAAATTGTCTCTGTAATTTGACGTGTTTTTTGTTTTCATTTTTTAAAAAAAAACAACCAAAAAACACGCCAAATTACAGGGACGATTTACATATTTAAGCCTTCAAATCTATTATTCAATTCAATTTTATATAAACAACCAAAAAAACTCCGGACCTTGCATATATTATGCATTGTCCCTACCAACTGACCTAAGCTCACGAAGACAATTCAATTTTATATAAATGTACTACTCCCTCCGGCCTTATATATAAGAAAAGATTCTTTTTTTGGATACATTTAATAATTAATGTCTCTGGTCTTCATTGTAAACGAGATACATTAATTATTCAATGTACCTAAAAAAAGAATCTTTTCTTATATATAGGATCGGAGGGAGTACGTCTCATCGCAATTATAAACAATATTTCACTTTTTAAATTTATTGAATAATAAATGTATTTAGCTTATAATACACACCACATACATCAGTTATTTATTGAATCTAAAAAATTGTTCTATTTTTATTATAATTGACATCAAATGAAACATCCAACGTAAATTATTTTATTTGTCAAAAAAACATAAATTATTTTATTTTAAACTCGATGCTAATCAAAATCAATTTTACACGATGAATTCAATGTTTAAAACGATTTTTCAACTATAAAATCCACTTTTAGTTCAGCTAAGAATATTACAGAAAACCCAATCTAGATTGTTAGATTGTATGTTTTCAATGCAGAGGCAGAAGTAACACGTTCTTTCCCTTGTCGTTCTCACCTTCAACTGGTTGAAGATTCCAAAACTAAAAAAGTGAGGTCCCAATTTTTTTTTCTTTTTTTGGACAAAAGATCCCAATTAGATATATAATATAGGAGTAAAATTATATATATGCCCTTCAATAGTGGGGCACCAAAATGTACTATAGTATCAGTACGTCCCTGCTATGCTATTCATTGCCGTCTCTTTTGAGAGCATCAATAATGGACCTACCTTCAAATAGTGTTTAAGCACTCTCACCTTATAGTTTATTAATAATGTTTTAATGACAAAGTTTACCTTAAAAATAATATGAATTGTAGTTGAAAATGATAAGAAGTTGAATTTAAATCGATGGATGCCTAAATAGTCGAATAAAGGTTGGTCAAAGGTGGGATTTGAGATGAATAAAAACATTTGAATTAATCATCTCATATTAAACATGATAAAATTTGGTGCATCCGACACAATTATATGGGTTTTCTTGCCTTCAATTGGAAAAATATTTCATAGAAACATGGTAGAGTTTGATTTTGGAAATTTAAACATGTCGGTGATCAAACCCGATCATGAGTTTGGTCTATCATATTTTAGATAGTGAAATATTGTTTCTTTCAAAAAAAGATATAAGTTATTCAACCACAAGGCTCAAGATGGACTATAATGTTGCAAAGTCAAACTACTTCCTCCAATTTCAAGTATAATTTTTTTATAATGACAAAGTTTACCCTTAAAGAATAACATTAACTGTAGTTGAAAATGATAAGTAGTTGAATTTAAATCGGTCGATACCTAAATAGTCGAATAATGGTTGGTCAAATTAAGAATTAGAGGTGAATAAAAACATTTGAATTGATCAACTCATATTAAACATGATAAAATTTGGTGCATCTGACATATTTACATGGGTTTTCATGTTTTCAGTTGGAAAGTTACTCCATTGAAACATGGTAGAGTTTGATTTTGAAAATTTAAACATGTCGGTGATCAAACTTGACCAAGGTTGTAAGACCACGAGTTTGGTCTATCATATCTTAGGTAGTGAAACATCATTTCTTTCAATAAAGATACAAGTTATTCAACCATAAGACTCAAGATGGACTATAATGTTGCAAAGTCAAACTACTTCTTCCGGTTTTAAATACTATAAATGTATAAATATCATCTTGGAAATTGTACATTTAACATTTAAAAAGTTTAAAAATTTATCTTTTCAATGTAAACTTTATCTTTCATTTCCTTTTAAACTTCTTAGCTTGTGTCTTTAGCGCACAAGTTAACATGACCCAAGTTTTAATAATGACTAAGTTTTCCCTTAAAAATAATATGAATTGTAGTTGAAATTGATAAGCTGTTGAATTCAAAAGGATCGATGCCTAGATAGTTGAATAAAGGTTGGTCAAACTAAGGAATAAAGGTGAATAAAAACATCTGAATTGATCAAACTCATATTAAACATGATAAAAATTGGTGCATCATGCATGTGTTATATGAGTTTTCGTGTCTTCGGTTGGAAAAATACTTCATTGAAACATGATAAAGTTTGATTTTCGAAATTTAAACATGTCGGTGGTCAAACCTGCCCAAGGTTATAAGATCACGAGTTTGTTCCATCACATCTTAGGTAGTGAAATATCGTTTCTTTCAAAAAAAAAAGATATAAGTTATCCAAACACAAGGCTCAAGGCGGACTATAATATTACAAAGTCAAACTACTTCCTTCGATTTTAAATATAAACGAAATACAAAACATATTTAACCTAAATTAAGATCAGATACATTTTTACTTTTGCATATATTTAAAATCGGGATAGTATGTCTTAATCATGTGATTGGAGGAGTTTCTCGGTGGTAACCACTAGCAATTTTTTTAAGAGTGGGTGATTCATGACTTTTAGCACATCTTGTGCGGGGTGAATCACTTTGTCTTTGAGCAATTAATTCCATTTTGATTTGTTCAAAAAACACAATTTTTTTAAGAGGAACAAATTAACTTACAATCAGATATTTTATCATTCACTTTATACGCTATTATAATATATATTGTGTGTGATTGAAAAAAAGTCTCCCTCTATGTATTTCTTTCATTGATGAGCTATTAGCGTCTTCACATCTTCATAATCCTCCTCTTAGGTACTAACCTAAAAAAAAACCTCCTTTGTGGCAACTAGAACTTTCACAAAATCATCATTTCACACTAACTAGGGACATTTTTCTTAAAGTGATTTATCTTCTAACAATTAAAGAACTTTAAATTGTCATTGTCCCTTGATTTTGATTTAGTCTTGTTCACTTTACTTTTACATCTTAATCTTAAGACAGCCGAGGCATCCACATTACTTCCCCCCTCCAAGTTTTTAAGCATGGTTAGCTAATTGGTCTTAGTGGTCAACTGGATCTCTACCATGGTAATATTTTCCTTCATTCCATATACGAATGTATCCTTAAAGCTCTCAGAAAATCTAGGCGATGAACCAAACAAGAGTCAAGTCTTCATATTATCATCAATGTTTGCTACAATATTCAGCAATTCTTCGATGGAAATGTTAAAGATTGCCCTTAAGACATTGTATGAGAGAGAGAAAAAACTAGAAATATTTTATTGAAAAATAGTGAATTTAACTTTTTAATAGTTAAAAAACTGTTGAATCGAATGCAAACCAACTACTTTTGATATCATTTATTAGTGATGAATTTATTTTGATATGATCAATCTTTCATTTTACATTTATAATAATGATAAATATACCAATACCTAATACAATTAATTTGATATAAAACTGTCTTCGATTCCATTTTTTTTTTGGCCGGGGTTTGAACCTCAGACCTTGTATATATTATGCATTGTCCATATCAACTGAGCTAAACTCACGAGGACGTCAACTTTTTCATTTATAAAGTCTCCTTAATTTCCGCTTAAAAAAATTTCTCCTTATATTACAATGAAATGCAGATAATAAAAACGAGATTATTTACCTAATTTTTAACAACATTTAAAAATGATTGCTTATATTTTTTTTTTTAAAGAAACACTAATTTTTAACAACATTTAAACTTATATAATATAACGTTTTCTCCATTTGATTCGTTCCATAAAAGGTTTACATACTCGGTAACAAAATATAAGCAACAACAAGTTAATTACAGCTAATATATCCTTATTTATTAATTTTATTAGGTCTACAACAACTTAACCTAATAATTTTCCTTTAAAATGTTGCGTTAGTAGCAATTTAACCTAACAAATTTCATGTAAAATGCAGCGCACCAGTTTAACCTAACGAATTCCCACTAAAATGCAGCAATTCCTAATATTTCTCCTCACTGATGAGCTTTTCATTCATATCCTGTTGTGTCATCGTTTGTATATATCTATTGTTTCTGTAGACTTTTTTTTGACAAGTTGTTGTACACTTATTTAATACATTTACAAACATAATACCATAATTTCCATGCAAACTCGGCTACCTTAATTTCCATGCAAACTCGGCTATATATAGCAAACCCTAAACCGTGTTTCTCTCGGAAAAAAACCCTAAACCGTGGTAAATTACACAGACAACAGAAGAATCATATGAATTAACAAAAAACCGTGCATCGCACGAGAAAGAGTCTAATTTAGTTTAAAATTTGATTCAAATATATTAATTTTTCCCTCATTTTTACTCATATTTTTCAATGAAACAATGTCATCTATTATATTTTTCCTCGAAAAACGGTCACTTTTTATGTCCATTCATAATAAAATTTCACAAGGATCTACATGGTAAGCTATGATGGAATGCAAATGTAAAAAAAATTACATAGTTAAACTATCCCACTCACATTAGTATCGACGATAATCGAACTTATAACTTTAAAGACGAGCATTCTTCAAAGTCTTAAGTTATTATCATTATATTAATCCAAATGAGTTAAGGTACTAATTATAAAAATATTATCTCTTATATATAGGGGTGTTCAAAACCGAACCAATCCAATAAAAAACCGTAAATCGAACCAATCCAAACTGAAACCGCAAAAAACCACATTTGGTTTGGATGTTTCAGATCAATTTTTTACTCAATCGCATTGTTTGGTTTAGTTTGCGGTTTTGATTTTACCAACCGAACCAAACCAAACCGCAATATAAGAAAAACATTAATTAAATATATATCACCGGACCAATACTCATAGAAACTCAAAGGAAACTTTAATAAAATAACATATTTTTTCTCTTGTTAAGTTTCTTCTTTGTTTTTTTCTTCCAAAAATGTATTTATGTATTACTTGAACTATGATAAATTTTGTAGTATTTCCTATTTCTTACAAAATATGATTACTTTTTGTCCGCGTTTAAATTTAGTCTACATAGTTGGAAACATTGTTGAATGAAAATAAAATTGTAATGTGATGAAATTTAAAACATTGTTGAAAATATTAAAAAACCGCATCAACGGATCCAATCCAAACCGCTTTGGTTTGGTTCAGATTGAAACAAACCAAACCACATACTTATTTATCTTATGGTTTGAATGACTTTTAATTTCAAAACCGAAATAAACCGCACCGCGAACATTCATACTTATACATGCAACTTTAGTTATTCATAACAAATGTAAGTCATAACACTAACATTTGAACTTAATATATATTTCCGACCAGTCATGAAATTATTGTGCTGATATCTTATATATATATTTTTAACTCCTAATGTTTTTTATAATATTTTTGACACTAACGTGTACACAACCTCATTGTCATTGGGTTGAATGGGTAGTTTCATAATATGAGCAAGAGGTGCTGGAAAATTAAAAAGAAAAACAAAGGGAACCGCTACCGTAAGTTACGGCTTTTGCAGACCTCCATAACAGGAGTCGGTGTCTGACTGTAGCTTCTATTCATGCAAATGCGCCAACTCATAAAGCTCCTCCTTACACGTGCTGTAAAGGAATCGATCAATCTTTACTCATCACATCTGCTGATCAGAGCACCAATGTTTAAAAAAAAGGCTTATAGCAGTTTTACCCGTTAAATATTAGAAAATTACGATTTTGGCACCATAACAAAATAAAATATAATCCAACTTCCTAGGTACTGCCATTTTTGTAGTTTTGTCTCCCTCAAGTCAATGCCGACGTAGCCGACACGTGTCATTTTTTATAAAATATATATATTTTTATTTTAATTAAACAATAAATAATTACAGACGTGACGGCCACGTCAGCATTGACTAAGTCAAAACTGGTCTGGGGCCAAAACTGCAAAATGGACAATACTTAGAGAGGTTTGATTGTATTTTATTTTGTTATGGGACAAAGTCGCAACTTTCTAATACTTAGGGGGCAAAACTGCTATCAAGCCTTTACAAAACTTAAATTGAAAAGATATATGCATAATCAAAATAACTTAAAGGAAAATCTGTTACAAACCTTACATTTAAAGAACTCCTAGTATAATTTAGTAAAAAAAAAACTAATGGTTCTAAACAACTATATCCAATGTTTTAAAAGACTTATATTCAATATTAACGATAAAATAGGCCAGTCTGATCTATAAGGGGCTACAACCTAATTATATACTCCCTTTGTTCATTTTTAAGTATTTTTTTTTAGAATTTTTCGTTTCTATTTAACATCTTTTGGTATTTTAAGGGTATAATTTGCCAATTATATCCTTTGTCAATTATTCTTATATTTTTTCAATAAAACTAATTAATTCTATCTATTTGGAAAAGTAAAGTTTTTTTTTCAAACAAAGTTTGTTTCTTGTTATCTTTAAATTTTTAAACAAATTGAGAGGGAGAGGCGGTGGTTACGGTAACCGTCGTCAATCACCGCGTCAGTTCTCTTTTTCACCGGCTGCGAGGTGCACTGAGGGGGATGGGGTTCCAGCCAACGAGGCACAAATTGGGTGGGATGGGGGAGATTGGTCTGAGGTTAGGTCGAGACGTCGGAAAGCGATTGGACCGGGACAGTACAAACAGGACAGGCTTGAGGGGAACAATCGGCTTGGAGGACGCAGAGAAGAGGGTTATGGCTACAAGGGTTTTAGGAACCGTGATAGAAGCATAGGGTTAGAGGACTGGTATGGCGAACAGAAGTATGATGATTATTGTAGGGTTAGGTCTGATGCGCGACTCCGTCATTGGCACAGGGAGAGATCTGCAAGTCACGACTCCTACTGCAACAGTGAGCGGGATTGCGACTGGTATGAGGGTACACGACCACGACAGCAACACATGCAACAACTTGACGCTGAAACTTTATTTTCATGTAATCAGAATGGTACGAAACATATTTCTGGTAATCCATTAAAACTGAATGCTTTTACTGCTTTCTATATATCAAATTTCCCGTCGGAACTGTCATATGTGGAGCTACATAAGGGTCTGGAAGTTTGTGGCATTCTTTCAGATGTTCATATTTCTCGTTACTTGAATGTTAGAGGTCAATCCTACGGCTTTGCACGTTTCGCTAATGTCAGGAATGTTCATAAACTATCTAGAGCTCTAAATAATGTGTATTTTGGTGACTTTCGTATGCATGCGAACGTTGCAAAATTTGATATGTTCGATAAGTCTCTTAAGAAGGAGGGGGTGTGGAAGATGGAAGGAAGATTAAGGTTGGAGAGGGAGAAAGCATTAGGAGAGGTGTTGAGGGAGGGGAGAGGCCGAAGGGTTTAAGTAGGAAAGCGGAGTTAGAAAAAGTGAAGGTGGAGGCTGTCAAAACGGAAGTGGAGAGGGAGAAAAAAAGAGAGAGAGGTAAGGAGAGGGTTCCGGTAAAGGTGATGGTGGGCGGGGTGGATGTTTCGATTGTACCAAAGAAGGTGAATGATGTTAAGAGGGAGGGAATAAATGTTGGGAAGGGGAAGGGTTCAGTTGTTGGTAAGGAAGGGGATAGGGAGGCGGTGGTGGATCGAAAAGGGGAGGAAATATAGTACCGCTCCGGAAGATATAGCTTGGGCGAGTAGAGGTTTAATGGCACAAATTCGTAACGGGGTGACGGTACCGACTCTTCAACAAATTCTTATTGATATTGGCTTGGAATTTTTTAAAGTGCTTCCTTTGGGTGTCGATAAGATCTTCTCGCAAGCCGTGAATGAACAAGATTTTATGTCACTTTATAACAAAGCATCTGAATTCTTTAATGTGTGTGTGGGGGTTGTGAGGGGTTGGGGGTCTCAATGAAGCTTTTATCTTTTAATGTGAGGGGTTTCGGAGGGTGGAAGAAGCGGAGGTAGGTTCAGAGGTTGGTGAGGGAGAAGAATCCTTTTGTTTTTTGCATTCAGGAAACCAAGTTGCAGGTAGTTGATATTTTTATGTGCCGCTCGTTGTGGGGATCTGAGGCTTATGGTTATTTGTATCGTCTATCAATGGGGGCAGCAGGGGGTATTCTTTCTATTTGGAATTCTAGTGAGGTTGATGTTCATGTGTCTATGAGCTTTGATAATGTTTAGATCATTAAAGATCTGTTTCTTAAGAGCGGTGTTGATTTTGCTATCGCTAATGTGTATGCGCCTTGTGATAATGCGGGCCGCGAGCATTTTTGGAAGAGGTTGGCAACTTTGATTCATAATGATTTGGGGCGCGCCTGGTGCATGTTTGGTGATTTTAATGTCATCTGTTCGGAGTCCGAAAGAAAGAGTAGGGTTCTTGGTGGTAATTATGAGGACTTTTCAGCTTTTAATAACTTCATTGACACTACTGTGTTGGTTGATTTGCCGCTGTGTGGGAGGAATTTCATGTGGTATAGGGGGATGGTTTATCTATGAGCCGTATGGATCGCTTTCTTTTATCAGAAGAGTGGATTAGCTCATGGCCTAACTGCTTTCAGGTGGCCCTTCCTCGATCCGTTTCTGACCATTGTCCTATTTTATTGATTGTCGATGAAGCTAACTGGGGACCAAGACCGAACCGTATGTTGAAATGTTGGTTCCATTTACCTGGTTATAAAGACTTTGTTACCGAGAAATGGAAATCTTTCAGATTAGATGGGTGGGGCGAGAAGGTGATGCTAATTCTAAATTCTTTCATGGTATTATGACCTCAAGGTGTAGGGCGAATGCTCTTTTATTTGTTGATGTCGACGGGGTCCGAGTTGAAGGGGTTGCAAATGTCCGTGAAGTTGTTTTTAATAATTTTTTGACAACATTACAAGTCCATTAATGTTTCGCGCCCAAGTGTGGAGGATATGATGTTCAAGACTTTGTCTGTCGACGAGGGAGGGTCCTTGACGGGGCTCTTTACAGAGGACGAGATCAAGCAAGCAGTTTTGAATTGTGATAGCTATAAAAGCCCGGGTCCCGATGGCATCCCTCTTGGTTTTATTAAGGATTTTTTGGGGCAGCTCAAGGAAGACTTGATCCGGTTTTTTAATGATTTCCACAGACATGGCAGATTGACGAAGGTATTAATAGCACATTCATATCCTTGATTTCGAAGGTGGAGAGTCCACAACGTCTGTCAGACTTTCGACCCATTTCCTTGGTGAATTGTTTATACAAGATTTTGTCGAAGGTTCTCGCTAATCGATTACAAAATGTTATTGGTAGTGTGATCTCTCCAACACAGACAATCTTTGTGCATGGTCGCCAAATTCTTGATGGTCTATTGATTGCTAATGGGTTAGTGGAAGATGCCCGCAGAAGAAAGTAGGAACTCTTACTTTTTAAGGTAGACTTTGAAAAAGCTTTTGATTCGGTGGATTGGAGTTATTTAGATATTGTGTTGCGAATGATGAATTTCCCTACTTTGTGGCGCAAGTGGATGCAGGAATGTATATCAACACCAACTGTGTCTGTCTTGGTGAATGGTAGCCCAACTGAGAAATTTTGTTTGGAAAGAGGTCTTCGTCAGGGTGACCCTTTGTCTCTGTTCCTCTTTCTTATTGTTGCCGAAGGGTTACATATTATGATGCAGTCAGTGGTGGAACATGGTATGTTCGCTCCTTACATGGTAGGGGCGCAAGGTGCAGTAGACATTTCTCATTTACAGTTCGCGGATGACACTCTTTTGGTGGTGGATAAAAGCTGGGGCAATATTAGAATCTTAAGATCAGTTTTGGCGTTGTTTGAATCTGTTTCTAGTTTAAAAGTAAACTTCCATAAGAGTATGCTATATGGAGTTAATGTCGCTGGTTCTTGGTTGCATGAGGCCGCCTCAGTGTTACATTGTAAGCATGGTAGGCTCCCGTTTCTTTATTTGGGGCTTCCTATTGGTGGTGATCCGAGAAAATTGGCTTTTTGGTACCCTCTGGTTGATCGAATTAAAAGAAGGTTGTCTGATTGGAAGAGTCGTAACCTGTCTATGGGTGGTCGTTTGATCTTGCTTAAGTCTGTCATGTCCTCTATTCCGGTTTACTTTCTTTCCTTCTTCAAAGCCCTCTCAGGTATAATCTCTATCCTTGAATCTTTATTTAATGCTTTTTTTTTAAGGGGGATGTAAGGATATTAGCAAAATTACATGGATAAAATGGGATACTGTTTGTTTGCGTAAGGAGGAAGGTGGTCTGGGGGTGAGGAGGTTGAGAGAGTTTAATCTTGCTCTTTTGGGTAAGTGGTGGTGGAGGATTTTACAGGAGCAGGGTAACCTCTGGTATCAGGTTCTTTGCGCCCGGTATGGAGAGGAGAGGGGGCGGCTTTGCTGCTCTTGTAGATGGGGTGGCTCAGTGTGGTGGCAAACAATTTTAGATGTTAGGGATGGAGTGGGTCAGGTTGATCCAGGGTGGATGTCGGATAGTATTATTCGCCAGGCAGGGGACAGAGAGTCCACTTTGTTTTGGGTCGACCCTTGGCTGGAGGGGAAACCGTTGTGTAGTATTTTTTTTCTCGTTTGTATGAGTTAGCGGATAATAAATTAGACACGGTGGCTGAATTGTTTGCAAGAGGTTGGGGGGTTAACGGGGAAGCGTGGAAATGGCGCAGGAGGCTTTTTGAGTGGGAGGATGAGTTGGTGGGGGAGTGTATTGTACGCCTAACTAATTTCTCTTTTCAGGTTGACCGTGTCGATAGATGGACTTAGATGTTACATGATTCAAACTGTTACACTGTTAGTTCTGCTTATTATTTTTTAACATATTTGGAGCTTGATAGACATCAGCAGCATAATAATAATTATAGATTCTGGTGGCTGAAAGCGGTGCCTCTAAAAGTGCTAATTTTTGCTTGGCGCCTGTTTCTCAACCGGATTCCTACTAGTGACAAACTTTTTCAACGGAGGGTCTTGCTTGCATCAGATCAGGGTTGAATTGCTAATTGCGGTTACAATGAGGACCTTGATTATTTATTTCTTACGTGCAAATTTTTTAGTGGAGTGTTGAACAACATTGCGTAATGGCTTGGTTTTTCAACAGTTCTTCATCACCATTTTTTTGAACATTTGCATCAATTTAGTGGTCTGCGGGGATTCTCAAAGAAATCAGTCGAGTCCATGCAGATTATTTGGTTGTTAGTAGCTTGGATAATTTGGAAAGAACGGAATAATAGAATCTTCAAAGCAAAGGAGGACAATTTGTTAGCGTTTGGTGAAAGGGTGAAGCTTCACTCATTTTGGTGGTTGAAATCGAAATACGTTAATTTTGATTTTGATTATCAAGAATGGCGGCGGAGCCCTCTATCTTGCTTAAACTCAATCTTCTAGCCTGTTGTCTTTTGTTTTCTTTGTGATTTGCGTGCCTTTTTGGCTTGTACAGGATTGTTTGAACTCTTTTGTACCTAGGCGTTTTTGCACACCTTGTGTTTTA
>Ga0315915_1003289_pt1 | contig 20554 bp, 16 predicted proteins | sample MpolbnodulesMG_FD_207738 | JGI IMG/M metagenome (GOLD analysis project Ga0315915, IMG submission 207738) | Medicago polymorpha root nodule microbial communities from Los Angeles, California, United States - branched nodules | ecosystem: Host-associated > Plants > Roots > Nodule | place: USA... | reverse complement strand
GCGTGACGGGGGTGTATTGGGAAAAACCCATGTCCCACATCGGATAGATAAGACTCTTGATAAAAGTTTATATAGAGGAGGCAATCCTCACCTTATGAACCGGTTTTTAATGATGAGTTAGGCCTCCAATTTCATCACATCGCAAAGTAATTTTTCTTTCAAAATCATTCTATTAATTCACTCTGATTCATGTCTTACACATCATTGTCAAAATTACTTGCATGCCTAAATGATGTTCCTATTTCTTCTAAACATGATAAATCCTGTCATATGTCTAATACATTCAATGTCTTCCCAAGGGATCAATGCTTGAGAAGGAAAAACAAATAAAACATTTTAATTCTAGCACATCATGTGTTGGTACACCCATCGCAAAAGTTTATTCTATAAATTTAGTATTTTCTTCACTGGATCTATCTATATTTTGCTCGAGTGAATGAGAGTTTTCATATGTGGAATCCACACCAACTTCTTTGCCATATGTTTCTTCCTCAAAAACTCTTGTTCTACCATAGTATGTTGGTTTCTTAGGCAAAACATCGACTTTAATTTTGTTAGTTAACATTGCTATAACATTGGACATTGTGGGACGGTCATTTGCGTTTTCTTCTACGCATAACAAACCAGCATGAACACATCTTGCCACCACATCCTCAGAAAACGAATCATTTAGTAATGGATCCGCTAACTGAAGAACCACGCCTTCTTTCCATAGCTCCCATGCCTATTACATCAATGATTATATTTCATGTCAAAACTCAGTCAACATGTATGCATTGTTTAGAAGGAGTATATAGAAATGATGACATACATGTCCTACTAGATTAAGTGGTCTGTCTTCAGAGTAGAAACTATTGTTTTTTTCACCATTGATAATTTCAAGGAGCAGCACTCCAAAGCTATACACATCAGACTTTGTAGAAAAAACTCCTTCCATTGCATACTCTGGAGACATGTAACCACTGGATGAAACAAAAAATAATCATGATATTAAAAAACAGATTCAGTTTACACAATTCTCGATAGAATTTAGAAGCAAAAAATAACATGAGAAACTCACTATGTCCCAACTATCCTGTTGGTATTTGCTTCAGTTTCTTGTTTTGTGAACTTTCTTGCCACACCAAAATCAGAAATTTTGCGGTTCATATTTTCATCAAGGAGAATATTACTAGCCTTCAAATCTCTATGGATAATGCGGAGTCTTGAGTATTTGTGAAGGTATAGTAGTCCTTGAGCAATTCCTTCTATTATGCGAAAGCGTTTGTTCCAATCTAGCAACTTTCTTCTAGTGGAATCTTCTCACACAGAAAAAGAAAGAAATACAATGCCATGAGAAGAAGTATTAAAATAAATATGAAGAACCATCATGTAGATAGACAAAATAGGTAACATTACTTGTATATATTAATAAATTTTAGTTCTCTACATCAAGTCACTAAAATTACTCTTCTTAACATCAATTATCTGTTTTTAGTGCTGAAATGAATGGAGAGCAAATATTTTAAGGAAACAGTTGACACACGCAATTAATATATCTCACCAAATAAAAAGAAGTCCAAGCTTTTGTTGGGCATATACTCATAGATCAACATTCGCTCTTGTTCATGAATGCAATGACCGATTAGCCGAACAAGGTTTGTATGCTGAAGCTTACTAATGAGTGTTAATTCATTTCTAAACTCAGTCATTCCTTGTCCAGAAGTTTTTGAAAGTTTCTTTACAGCTACTTCTTGCCCTGAAGGTAGAATTCCCTGAATTGAATATAAAAACATCATTGATAAAATGGACGAATGCATAATCTCAACTATTTCTTCGTGCAGTTATTTTATCTCAGCAAAACTAAAAAAGGGTCACCTTGAAAACAGGTCCAAAGCCACCTTGTCCTAACTTGTTTTCTGATGAAAAGTCATTGGTAGCCACAATTATTGATGAATAGGTAAACACTTTTAGGTCATCTGCTTTGCTTAAATCACCTTCTAGATCATCGCCATCAGAGTATTGCCTAGAACCTTCTAGATCTTGAATCTCAATCTGCGTTCTCATTCTTTCCCTCTCTGTTTAGATAAAGGTGAAAAATGAATTATTAAGGGATATTTTTATAGTAGTATTAAATTATGTTTTTTAAGAAAAATGTAATTACCTTAAAGCAGATATTTTCGTTTCCTTAATGCTCGAAACAGAATGGAAAGACCGATAATGAGTAGGAAAGCCCCGATTCCAACGCATATCAATATCTTAATTTCTGTTTAAAGCAGTGTTACAATAAATAAATTGAACACCTAATGAATTAGCACTGAGAAGTTGTATTCTCCAGGATTATAAACAAACAATCTAGGAAGTTGTACAATTAAATGAATATCTACAGATTAAGTTCTATTTTGATTTCTAACAAAAACTTATAGACAATCTAACTTTATAAGACGTTCTATTTTAAATTATTTTTCTTCTGTAAGTCAGAAAAGAATTGCAAATTTATGATAACCTACGGAAAGTGTTAGCTGTAATGGATCTAAATCCTTTTTAGTCGTGACATTCTGCAGTAGGGGGAGGCCACAGATAGTTTGATAACATTAATAATTAAAATATCCATCAATTGAAGTTGGCAAAAGAATTAAATAATGCCATAACATTCAATCTGGAGTAATAATTAGTAATGGACATTACATCCTCTGGTAGAAAGGTATAATTAAAATGTAGTATTTTCTAGTTAGGGATATACACAGGTTGTCAAAATCGGGATTTTGCTTCAAGCCGAAAGGGAATAGTGAAATCAAAAATCGTAAAATCGCAGTCAAAATCAAAGGATTTTACTGAACTACTTTTGTAGAATTGATACAAGAAATTTTAAAATCGCAATCAAAATCGATGGATTTTACCAAAACAAAAATAATGCTAAATATATGTTATAAATTGTATATAGTCATAAATGAGTCACTTTAAAGTTCACAAAATACTTATACATAAATGATTAAAAAAACAGGACAAAATCCTTCAAAACCCTTTAAAATACTGCAATTTTGTATGGATTTCACAATTTTGTGCAGTTTTGATGCGATTTTACTAGGATTTTGCATATTTTAGGATTCTGCTATGGATTTGAGTCGTTGAAGGTGAATAAAATTGCAAAATCCTGGATTTTAAGATTTAAGTCGGGATTTTAACAACGACGGATATACATACCTTTGTGATCAGTGTTGTTCTTAACTAGCATGTAAAACTTGTAATTACCACTCCCTGCGATGTTAAGACCTTCAGTTGATACCAAGAAGACACAACCAGTTCCATTATCATACAAGTTTTCGAATCCAAAGCAGCTGCAGTTACTCCGGCACATATCTTGGCAATCACTTATGCCATAACTAGCATTTAGAATATCGTGTTCAATATTTTCATTAGGGTAAACTGTCTTGCTTTCAAACTTATCACCAGGATTCCTGCATGTAGGTATCTCTGCTTCACCCCATTTTTGGCATCCATCATTAGTGTTATACCCATAACACATATCAGCCCTTCCTATGTGATCATTTCCTTCCCTGTCTATCAGTTGCCCAATTTGTAATAGTGTCCATACTGTACGGCTATCTTCATTTGGAGTTGTGTATGAGAAATACTCTTCATTCTCGTTCGACACAGCTTTGACCTTAAAGTATTTTCCAGATATATACTCAAAGGTATTGTTTTTCAGTTTTCCACTTCTCCAATAAACTTTTTCTCTACGTCTGATGACCAATTCTTTTCTTGTGGGTTCCCAATCAAGCCTGAATGGACCAGGAGCATGGATTGTATCACTGATTCTTGAAAACAGTGACGATTTATGACCAGTTTTGTGATTCACACCTAATTTCATCGAAGGGAGCAAACTATCGGTTGGATGATCAAAACTTTGCCACAACACAGTCTTCATTTCAACATCTTGCAACACAAAGTTACCTGTATCCAACAAAGTGGCAATAATATTACTATTGTTAAAAGGTTGAGGTGAAGCGTAAAGGATTATTGGGTCACCAATTTTGGATTCTATTTTTGGCACACCCGAGTAGTCTAGTGATAGAACTGCTGAATTTTTGTCAGCGGGTTGGTTTCTGTTAGCAACCCACACTAACCAAGTATCTCTCCCTTGGCGAAATATGCTGAGATAAGTGAGGTTTTCACGATCCGGATCATGGTCAAAATTCATGCAATATATATGTTGTTTAGAACACAACATGGATTTGGTACTGGCATTCAGTTGATCTCCTGGCTTCAAACTATCAATATTTTCTGCTTTGACATAGATAGAAGTATTATCAGTACACCACAAGCACAAGTATGTGAAAAGAAGCAAAAATTGAGTTTTTCTTTGTGCACTAGAAAGCACCATGGTTAATGCTTCAAATGTGGGAAGGTTAATTTGCAATTAAGTTTTAGATTAATAAAGATGGTGGTGCATGCATGCAAATGGAAATGCGAGAACAATAATCAGTCCATAAAAGGAACTTTGTCATTCATTTTTATAATCTAACGTAGACCATTTGGTAACTTTTTGAAAAATGTTTTCTTTAAAAGAGAAAATATTAATTTTTAAATCGTAGGTAGGGTAAATCATCATATATTTCAACGATGCTAAAGAAGTTTTCACATTCATTTTTCTAACTAAAGTAAACCACACTTCTTTATAGAAAGGTTATGGAACAACTTGTCACATTTGTTGAATAACTAGATGTTGATACGAACGTTGCATGGAACAAGTTTTTACATTTATCTTGTACTTTAGATAAGGATTCCTATATTTATATCTTAAAACTAGATATCTTTTAGATCTTCATCCCACTGGATTCAAAAGTTTTACCACTTGCCCTTCAGTATTTATCCATGCTTCTGTATAAACTTATTAATTACTTAGCATTGGCCGTTCAAAAAAATAAAAACACAACTTGAAAAAGTTTCATTAGATCATGAAACTGACCATGAATGTCACCACAAACAGTTACTGGACTATTCGCAGGTTGCACATTCGACTCCTCAATTAAGATCTCTTTAACCTGAAACATTCATAATAATCACTTCAATTTCAAACATAAACTAAACAAAATAACTAAAATTAAAACAATAATAACAGAAAATTCACAAAAATCTTGAAAAGAACCAAACAAGCCCCAAAAATCTTGAGAAAGAATAAATTGAAAGTGAAACCCTTAAAAGTAATGAGATAGATAGATAGAGAGAGAGAGAGAGGAATTCGTATTCGCAGAAAAGTTCGTCTTCGAGAAGATGTTGGCCATCTTTAACCTTCGAGATCCATTGGTCCAAATCCATTCTCAGCATTGCCTATAGATTGTTTAAAAATAAATACATTCTCAGCATTGAAAATTTACTAAGCATGCCAAAATAACTTTTACAAACACTTGAAATTTGCTGGTTTGTGCTTTATAACTCGAAATTAAACTTTTAAAAAAAAAAAAAAACTCTAAATTAATGTATTGTCTATAACTGCTACAAACACATGAAACCTGCAAATTTACTGAGGCAAAAGTCATCTCTTTATACTTGTAAACTTACCCCAAGGTTGAAATCAATTCCTACATTTTTTCTTAACCTTTTGTTCTTTACTTGCATATCTTTACCTTTTGTCTATTATTTTTTTTCTTTACATTTCCAGACATTTACTTTTTAGTCATTTACTTGCATGTCTTTATTTTACATACCTCGTCTACTATGATCATGTGTGAGTAGACTTTTCTAATCTTGGGATCGATGAAATAATCTAATGATGGAGTCCTAATCAATCCAAGTCTTGACTCTATTTTATATAAATTCATGTTTTAATCAAATCTCATTGTTATTAAATTTTATATCAAATATTAAACGAATTACCGAGGGGTGAAGTTTGATATTGTTCTTTAATCATATCCCTAATATCAAACGAAGTACTGAAAGGTAAAGTTTGATATTGAATCGAACGAGATTAAACAAGATGATCAAAACGCAAAAATAATTTTTATAGTTTTGGAACAATAAGGTTGCACTCAAAGGATTTCAAGGATGATCAACCATGGGAATAGGTTTGATTATTGTTTTGAGATAAAGTTAAATCTTTTTAGATTAGGTTAATTTTTATTTAATTATTTTTAGGTTAGATAAGATTTATTTCATTATTATTATGTTAGTTTTTATTTAGGTAAAATTTGTTTCCTTATTCTTATGATTGATTTGTTTTAATTTTATTTAGAATAGGTTAGTTTTTATTTCCTTACCAAAAAGATTTAATTTGTTTTTATTGTTTATAGTTTTTACTTTTTAGGATATTATCTAGTTTAGATTAGATTTAGCTTTTTTTTTATATATTCCAAAACCGAAAATAAAAGAAGTTACTACTCATTCTTCTTGTGCGGTGCTACCTACCGGAAGGTTTCTTGTTTTAGTTTAGATTATGCTAGGTGCAGGTCCTGAAAAAGAAATGTATGATTGAATTAAATATTATATAAGATGCATGCCTTGCTTGCAAGAAACAAATTTATGAACATTCAACTTGAAACAATTTCAAAGAAGTTAGATGCAAGGGAGATGACTCAATTCTCATCAAATGACTTATTTGGGGACTTCTTCGTACAAGGTCATGGAAGTGATACATGCTTTCCAAAATGTTTGGGGTCATCAGAAGAACAGAGAAAGTACATCGGATCTTATGCTGAACACCAAAGGAACAAATATCCTCAAGAATGGTCGAAGTACTACCCTAATCCCTTGGAATACCAAGATAAGATGACATTGTTAAACTTGATGAAATGGTAGAACAATATTAATTGTTTGAAATTTCCACAGCTCATCTAAAAGGGATATATAGTCCAGAGTCAAAAAATTCTAAACACCGGGCAAAACACGTCCATTGCTTACATCTCCAACATCATGATTAACATCACGTCAACAATCATGGAAGTAACCATTGTGAAAATCCCCCAAATTTATTGTTTTTAATTAAATTTTGTTTATTTCCAACTCGAAAATAATAATCTATGTGAAGGCGACAACTGACTACTTTATAATTTGATATGTGACGTGCAAGGCGTTGCACAATTGATTAATTGTTGTTGTGTTGCAAAAGCAATAGAAAATTAAGCTCGGAAAAAGTATATACCCAATTAATTTGATTGCTAGAAGAAAAATACTCACCAAGACATAAGCATAGTTGTTTCAGTTTCAAATCTTACAATGCAATGCACATCTTTGAACTCCAATTTTTTTGGATAGAAATTTCAAACTAATTAATTGGCTCTTATCAGATTTTCATGTTCCACACAATCTAATAAAACCAACGTTATTTTAATTTTCCACTACAAAATGTTCCACAAGAGTAGTTTTCCCCAACACTACTTTTTTAAAGCAAGGAAAATTATCAGTCTACTTTAACACAATAATTGAAGGATGAGTGATAGAAAGTTGATAACATCTCTGGTCATACTGTTGCCCTCTTTTTAAACTTAATTTACTAACATTTTTTTGCGGTAAACTAACAATTTTAATTTAGTAGTAATATAAACAAAAGTTGCACCAAAAAAAATGTAATATACACAAAAGTATTGAAAATTAAATAATATGATATGATAAGCTACTGATTTTATTTTTTTAAGTCTCTTCTTTTGCCCAGAAAAGAATACAACTTTCATTTTTATTACATTTTCGAACAGTAAAGATAATACATAAAAGTTTTTTTTGGTGGTGATTTTTTTTTTGGTGGTGGCATCCATTAATGACATAATACATAAAAGTTGGAATTATTTTGTAGGCAACTAAATATATGAAAAATAATTTATAGGTCACTAAACTTAAAAATTGTAAACAAATTTCTGAATTTATATATTTTTCGTAATTAGGTATTTTCATTACGAATGAGAATATTTTTTATTAACGGAAAGTTTTTATAATTTTGAATATGCTTTTTTCTAAAAAAGAATACATCTCTCATTTTTGCTACTTTTTGAATAACAAAGATAATATATAAAACTTGTTAAAAAAAGATTATATATAAAATAAGATGGGTAACAGCCAACAAGGTTGAAACTAGAAGAAAACCAACCTAGAAAGAACAGGATGATAGATGATGCTTTATTTGAATGAGAGGAAATAACAACAGATGATAGCCAGAAAAATGTATTCTTTTATGAACAACAAAAGCCAAAGTCTTTTCATTATTTATACACCACGTTATTTAATTTCATTAGTTCTGTTTTAAAAAATCATTCCTTATTTATATATCATGTTATTAGCTTTACATTAGTCATCCTTAATTATATTAGGATTATGCTAACCATTGTCTCTAAGACACTTGTGAAAGAAACAAAGAAAATATAATTTTGTTTTAAAAAGATCATTTTTTACCCTTTTAAGACGTTGATGTTTGAAGATAATTTTACTCTATTTGATTTTTTAACAAATACCCTTACCAGATGGTATTAGTTAACATTTTCCTAATCACTCTTTAAAAAAAAAACATTTCCTAATTATTATTGTATCAAAATAAATCCATCTTTCCTTTGCCATTAAAATAAAGTTGCCGAGAAACATACTTTAGTGCAACATTTTGTAGTGGAAAAATAAAGGTAAAGGTTTGTGACTAATCGTGTGAACCAGAACTAACTCTGATAAGGGCCCAAAATAACTTGTATAAAATTTTGTATCCAAAGTTAGGAAGTGCAGATTGCAAGAGTTGAAGTTATTCTCCTTTGGATTGGTGAGTGAGTATATTTCTCTTATTTTAAAAACAATATTCATCAGTCATGATAAGCTTTAAAATAAAGAAACAAGTTGTATTGATATACTTATGGTTTTCGTGGAGTACTACTACTAGTATTCTTGTTAAAGCAACAAGTGATAGTTTGAAGCCAGGTGATACATTGAATTCCAAATCCAAGCTATGTTCTAAACAAGGCAAGTATTGTCTACATTTCAATCGAACAATAGATAGCGAAGATGCTCACTTGCTTATAAGTGTTAATGCTGATTATGGCACAGTAGTGTGGATGTATGATAGAAATCAACCCATAGACATAGATTCAGCAGTTCTATCATTAGACTACTCTGGTGTGCTCAAAATAGAATTTCAAAATAGGAAACCAATAATCATTTACTCTTCACCTCAACCCTCCAACAACACTGTCGCCACTATGTTAGACACTGGTAACTTTGTACTTCAACAACTTCACCCAAATGGGACAAAGAGTATATTATGGCAGAGTTTTGATTATCCCACAGCCACTTTGATCCCAACAATGAAGTTAGGTATTAACCGAAAAACCGGACATAATTGGTCATTGGTTTCATCGTTGGCTCCTTCGCTACCAAATTCAGGTGGATTTATTCTTGAATGGGAACCAAAGGAGGGTGAGTTGAACATCAAGAAACGTGGCAAAGTGTATTGGAAAAGCGGAAAACTTAAAAGTAATGGAATATTCGAGAACATTCCGGAGAATGTTCAACAGGTGTATCAATACATTATTGTCTCTAACAAGGATGAAAACTCCTTCACTTTCGTAATCAAAGATCAGAATTATAAGATGTTCCTAGGGTGGGAACTGTTCTCAACGGGGATGTTAATGAGTACTGAAGGAGAGATTGCTAATGTAGATATGTGTTATGGATATAATAGCGATGGAGGGTGCCAAAAATGGGAGGATATACCAACCTGCAGGGAACCTGGTGAGGTGTTTAAAAAAATGACAGGCAGACCCAACACCGACAGTGCAACCATCCAAGACAATGTGACTTATGGTTACAGTGATTGTAAGATCAGTTGTTGGAGAAACTGTGACTGCAATGGGTTCCAAGAATTTTATCGTAATGGGAGTGGATGTATATTTTATTCATCGAATTCAACACATGATGTTGATTTGGAGTATTCAAATAGCTATAACGTCATGGTAAAGCCAACACTAAATCACCATGGTAAGTCCAATATCATTTTTTTTATTTTTTAGATAACAAGATCGCGCACCTGTGCGTCGCACAAGTGAGTTTTTTGTAAAATGTATTATTAATGTCATTAATTGATATGTATAAAATTACAATTAAAAGTCCAATTCAAAAATAATGTATAGTAAATAACACATAACACTATCAAGATTAATAACATGATCCATATCTGGATAGAAAATCAGATTGTGGCATCACGCTCTAAGCTTGTAACTAACTATTATGAAATGAATAAAAGAGGGAAAAATCTTATTGATGAATGAAGGAGTACAAGAGTATTTATACAATGGTGACATATAGGCTATATAACTAACTATAACTAGAACAAAAGAGACAAGAGTAAAATGTCTAAATCGTCCTCGAAGTTTGTTTCTTGTGGTGTAAGCTATCTGTTTTTCTGTCATTCTTTTCCTTATCTTCTTCATTGTGCAATATCCCCCCACAAGTTGAAGGTTGGTAGATATCTAACATCCCCAACTTGGATAGAAGAAGATTGAAAAGTTGTGGAAGCAGTGACTTGGAAAAGAAGTCTGCAACTTGATCTTTGGAGGCGATGGGCAATATCTAGAATAATCTCAAGGTGCTTGGACCTCTAAATCTCTGATAAGGTAAATTAGCCATTGCAATTCACAAGTAGCAGATGCAAGGTCTCTATACTCAACTTCTATAGAAGATCTAGAAACTGTAAGTTGCTTCTTTGTTCTACATGAAATAAGTGATTGACCAAGAAAGAAGCACTGGCTAGAGATAGATCTTCTTGTATCTTTACAACCTGCCCATCTAGCATCAATGTAACCTTTGATTTGTAAAGAAGATTGTCTACGAAAGAATAAACCTCTGCCATGACACCCTTTGAGATATCTCAAAATTCTCATAGCTGCATTGTGATGAGTTTGAGCATGGTTACTTAGGAATTGGCTCAGTTGTTGTGTGATGTAGGTGATGTCAGGTCTTGTTGTATTCAAATAGAGTAATTTTCCAATTAACCTTCTATAAGTTGGAATATCTAACAAAGGAGGTGAAGAATCATTGTGCAATTTGATGGAAAGATCAGAAGGAGTGGAAACTGGTTTGGAACCAAGTAAGTATGAGCCATTAAGTAAGTCAAGTCCCATGAAGTATTTGAGTTGTCCGAGGTCTTTGATTTTGAAAGCTTCATGGAGAACTGCTTTGATGGATGTGAACTCAGATAAGTTGTTTCCAGCAAAAATGACATCATCAACATACACTAACAATAATGTGATGAATGGAGAGGTACTCTTAATGAACGAAGAAGCATCCAAAGCTGATTGTTTATAACCACTGGCGAGGAGAATGGTGATAAGCTTTTCATACCATTTCCTATTTTTCTATTTAAGACCATATAAGGAATTGGTTAGCTTGCAAACCTGGTTTGGCTTAGTATGAGGAACACCTGGGGGTATAAACATATACATGTCTTCCTGCAACTCCCCATGTAAAAAGGCATTATTCACATCAAGTTGATACAAAATCCAATGGTAGATAGAAACCAAAGCTATAATGAATCTGATTGTAGTAAGCTTAGCTACAGGAGTGTAGGTATCAAAATAATCCAAACCCTCAATCTGATTATATCCTTTGGCTACTAAAAGTGTTTTATACCTCTCTTTGGATCCATCTGCATTGTGCTTTATCTTAATGATCCACTATTTGTCAAGTACCAGTTTGATCAAGAACATTAAGTTCATTTTGCATAGCTTGCTTCCAAGAATCATGTTTGATAGCCTTAGCATATGATTTTGGTTCAGTGTGAGTGACAATAGACAAAGCAAATAAAGAATGAGAGTTAGATATATTTGTATGTGAAACAAAATCAGTATTATGTGAAGAATGACAAGTATAATCTTGTAAGCATGATGGTGTTTTTAGTTCTAGATGATGTTCTGATGGATGGAGGATCAGGAACAATAGGTGGATGGAGGGTAATAGGTTTAGGAGGCTGAATGGATGCAAACAAGCCAGGTTCATCAATAATTGATGTGTGACTTGGGGAAGAAGTAATAAATTTCTAGTTAGATGTAAAAGCTAGAGAAGAAGTAGTATACGAGAAATAGATTCATGGAAGATAACATTTCTGGATATGAATATTTCTTTGGTGTTGAGGTCATAGAGAACATAGCCTTTGAATCTTGACTTGTATCCCAATAGAACCAATTTTCTGGCTCTAGATTGTAATTTGGTTCTTTGAGCTTGAAGGGTTGAAGCATAGCACAAACAACCAAAGACTTTCAATGAATTAAGGTCAGGTAATGAATCATACAGAACATGGTAAGGAGATTTATTTTGGAGAATTGGAGTGGGGACTCTATATATAAGGAAAACTGCATGTAAGACAACATATGACCAAAACATGTTGGGAAGTTTGGAAGGGTAAAGAAGAGCTCTATGAACATTTAAGATATGTTGATGCTTTCTTTCTACTCTACCATTATGTTGAGGAGTATCAACACAAGATTTTTAGTGAATTATTCCTTTTGAAGCATAGAACTCAGAAAGAAGAAATTCAGGTCCATTGTCAAACCTTATTAATTTAGGTGTGATATGGTGATGATTATGTATAAGTTGAATGAAATTTTCTGACAATGTAAAAAAAAAAGAATGAAATTTTTGACATGTGAAGAGGCTTATGATTTGGTTTTAAGTAAAATGATCCATAAGAATCTACTATAATCATTAACAATGGTGAGAAAATATCTTTGACCATGAATAGAAGTTTTGGCTATGGAACCCTAAATATCAAAATGCAACAATTCATACTTACAAGAAGCAATAGAGATACTCAAAGAATAAGGTAGCTTTCTTTGTTTAGCAAAATGACAGATATCACATATGGATTTATTATCAACATGAATATTGGGGTACACGTGATGCATCTGAGACAATATTTGATTAGACAAATGTCTTAATCTAAAGTGCCAGATAGATTTAGAAAGAATATGAGAATTTTGACTACAATAAATTGAATTACAAGACATATTTAGAAATTTATTACAAATACTAGCTAAAGTAGAAGCAACAAAAGTCTGAGAACTTGGTGTAGGGGAAGCAAGTCTCGATCTATAAAGGTCATCACAAAGATCACCCCAACCAATCATCTTTTGTGATTTCACATCATGTATAGTACATTCATCGGACACAAAATTGATATGGTAAGCCATAAGCTTCCAAATCTTAGAAAAAAAATAAGATTGACCTTAAAATTAGGTGAATATAAGACATTGGTGATTTAATAAGTAGGGGAAAATATAGCAGTACAAACATAATGAACCATAATGGAATAACTATCATGTAAAGTAACATTTATAGGTTTAATTTTTTAAAATGAATGAAGTAATTTTAAAGAAGAACAAATGTGGTCATTAGCACCTTAATTAATAAGCCAGTATTGAGATTGAACATTCAATGAACAAGATATAACTGTGTTTATACCTGAAGAAGAAGTCGTGGAGGAAGGTAGGCAAATGACATGACTGGTGCTAGCAGGGTTGGTGGAAGATGCTGAGGGAAGCAAATATGATTTTTAATGCAAGGATACAAGATGAACAAACTAATATTGAGTCAAACCAGTTTGAGAAATAGTAGAAGAACCCTTAGTAGAAACCTGAGATTCAGAAGCAATGTTAGAATTAACTACATTAGAAAAAGCATTTCCCTTATTAGAATTTGGATAAACATCTTTTTTATAGCAATAATCAACTGTGTCATTATTTTTGTGGTAAAAGGTCAAATATCTAGAATTGTTCTTGAACTGAGATGAGCCAGATGAAGGTTTGCCACGCCCAAAGGGTTTTCTTGCTTCAAAAGCATTAACCAAAATGTTGGAATCTTCAATTAAAGAAGGAGCAGTAATAACAATGTTATTTCTTTCTTCTTGAATCAAAAGAGAATAAACCTGGAAGGAAGAGGATCCATAAGCAAAACCTGAGTTTTCACAACCCCAAAACTATCATTCAATCCAGTAAGAAACTGGATAATTTGATCCTCTAATCTGAAATTGCGTGCAACTCTCATTGATTCTTAAATATAAGGGTGAGGAGAAGTACACACATGTATAGGGCGATGAGAACTAAGCTCTTCCCAAAGATATTTCATCTCCGTGAAATAATCAAGCACAAATTTGTTACCTTGTTTCAAGTTATCGATAGTAGAACGTAAAGTAGCAATTTGAACTCTATCAATCTTAGAAAATCGTTCTTGCAGCTCAATCCAAACATCAACGATGTACTCATGAAACAATTGTCCAAGAAATGAATTAAGTGATTGCAACGTTCCCAAGCACTACGATTCAAGTCATCCATAGAAGGAATTGTAACAGATCCATCAACAAATGCTAGCTTGTTCTTATTGCCTAGAGCACGCTTCATATAGCGATGTCATGCAAGGTATTTGGAACCAGTGAGAAGAGGTGTAACAGTCACATAAATAGGTCCTTCACTAGGATGAACATAGAAGGGAGAATCATTGTTTGGTTGTTGAACAATCGGTGGAGCTAGCTTGACAAGGAGGCATAGTGAAGAAATTGCAAGAACAAGAGCAATTGTGAAAAACAGAGTAAAGGACGAAAACGCAAAAGAATAATGCTTGAGAACACGAGAAAGAAGAATCTTAATGCAGAATTGAGATTGAAAACAAGAAGAATTGAATAAGAATCAAGCAAATTTTTCACAAAATCAAGGAAAACTAGAAGATTAAAAAGCCTGGTGAACATGCATCATTGGCGGAAGCTAACTGAATCGTAACAAACTCCTCTCATGAGAGAGAAGAAACTGATACCATATTATGAAATGAATAAAAGAGGGGAAAATCTTATTGATGAACGAAGAAGTACAAGAGTATTTATACAATGGTGACATAAGCTATGTAACTAACTATAACTAGAACTAAAGAGACAAGAGTAAAATGTCTAAATCGTCCTCTAAGTTTGTTTCTTGTGGTGTAAGCTATCTGTTTTGCTATCATTCTTGTCCTTATCTTCTTCATTGTGCAATACTAACAATGTCTGGAATACCCACGAGGGAGGATCGAGCAAGGTTTAAACATCCAAATAGGGATCGAGCAAGGTTTCTTCCATTGATAAAAAATGAAATCATAATATCGATAAGATATCCTTTGGTAAAGCATGAACTTTAAGGACAAGATGCATAAAATGGAACTAAGTATATTAGCATCTTTTGGATTAGGGGTGGGCATGGTTTGGTTTTTGAAGAAAACCAAACCAAACCGTTTGAGGTTTGCAAGGATCCTAACCGAAGTTATGGTTTGGTTTTTGGTTTTTTACAAACTGCATCGCGCTGCATCTAAATCAATATTTTGAACCAAAATGCATTTTCTTATCCTTTAGTGACCCGAATTGTTTTTTGTCCTATTTCATAAATTGTATTAATAATATTTATCCTCTCAAAAAGGTTCTTAAGACTTTTATTAATTATATTTAAACTATAATCAAATGTACTAAACCTTTTTAAGAATTAAATCACAATAGTTATTAATTTATTGTGGTTTTACTAGTTTTGTATTTTGGAATATCAATAACAAAATCAACAAATTCCAATGATAATGCATGATGAAAGGGAAAATAATACTTCATTATTAAAATATGAAGTTTGTGCTTTGCTAATGGTTTACTTCGGTTCAAAACATTTCATCTTGGTTTAAAATGGTTCGGTTGTGGTTCAATAACCGTTATTTAATTACCAGTTCGGTTCGCGAACCACTAAAATGTTTCGGTTAATTTCGATTCGGTTCATTCAGATGTTCAGTTTGTGGTTCTTTTTACCCACCCTTATCTGGGATCACATTATTGGAGAAGAAAACACTTGATTTATCATAATTTTATTTTTTTTGCCGAAAGAGTTGCAGACCATGAAGAGACAATTTTTAATAACATCAACCAGGGTATTAGAAGCTTCGACAATAGAAAAAATATCATCAAAGTAACGTATATGAGAGTTTTATTCTTGAATCACGAAAAAGAAAAAAAAAAAGGTTTCCAATTATCATTGTTGAGTTCATCTTGTATCAAGTGTCAGGGAGGTTCGAAAAAAATTATTGTGTATGGTCAATGCAGGTAAAAACATGCGGATATTGATAGGTGTTGCAATAGCAGCTGCTATACTCATATTATGCCCACTCCTTTCATGTGTCTTCAAAATGAAACAAAAATATGCGCGTAAAGGTACTTGGATACTTCAAACATAGTTTAGTACATATTTACTAAATTCAATACCTTTGTTTTCTATCTATATCTCTTTTTTTTTCTTTTTTTTTTTTGTTTGTTTATGTAGATAAGAAAAGTAAAAGAGAGGAGAATGAGATGCAAGATTTGGCAGCTTCCCATGAATCCTTTGGTGTCAAAGATCTTGAAGATGACTTCGAGGGACATGATATAAAAGTTTTTAACTATTCATCAATTTTGGAAGCAACTATGAATTTTTCACCTGAAAACAAGTTAGGGCAGGGAGGTTATGGACCTGTTTATAAGGTGACTTACCACTGTAATTACGATTTAAATTACTTGCTATCATAATTATGGTATCACCTTCATGTTGCAAACAAACTACCCGTTTATAAGGTGACTTTACCATTGTAATTAAGATTGGCAATTTTTGTTTTGCAATTTCAGGGAATTTTGCCAACAGGGCAAGAAATTGCTGTAAAAAGACTTTCAAAGACATCTGGACAAGGAATTGTGGAATTCAAAAATGAATTGGTACTTATAAGTGAACTTCAGCACAGAAATCTTGTACAGCTACTTGGTTGTTGTATTCATCAAGAAGAAAGGATTCTAATATATGAATACATGCCAAACAAAAGCTTGGATTTCTATCTATTTGGTAAGAATGTGTTGGACTATACATTAAAATCTTTTGTTGAAACACGATTTAACATCCGACACCAACATATACAATTCACATTTTTTAAGTTATTTTCTCTCATCTCGGAATTTACATCCAAAGTGTATTTTATGACGTGTTAGATCTACGGTGTTTCAAAAATTTAGGGCCTAATATCGTTGTTGATCCTTAAAACTGTGATCATTATTATGCAGCCACAAAACTCTGCTTATGCTAACTAAAAATTTTCAGTAAATATTCTAGATGTTTCACTAATATAACATGTTTTCGAAACATGAAAATAACCATTTAAATATCATGTTTTATGTAACTCAATGGGAAGATTCTACAAGAAGGAAATGTCTAGATTGGAAGAAGCGCTTGAACATAATAGAAGGAATATCTCAAGGATTACTCTATCTTCACAAGTACTCAAGACTTAAAATCATTCATCGAGACTTGAAGGCTAGCAACATACTTCTTGATAAGAATATGAACCCTAAAATTTCTGATTTTGGCATGGCAAGAATGTTCACACAACAAGAATCCGTAGTAAATACCAACAGGATTGTTGGGACATAGTGAGTGCTCTAAACTTTTTTGATGATTACATAAAGAAAATGCTTTTGATTTTTTAAATAATTTTTTTTGTACAGCGGATACATGTCTCCAGAGTATGCCATGGAAGGGATTTGTTCTACTAAGTCTGATGTCTATAGCTTTGGTGTGCTGCTACTTGAAATTATCTGTGGAAGAAGAAACAATAGCTTCTATGATGTTGATCGCCCACTAAATCTAATCGGACATGTATGTACTATTTGCCTCATTTAGTTTATATATTTTGATAAAATTCATTCCTTCTTTCTAATTTGATTTAATATCTGATAGGCATGGGAGCTATGGAATGATGGTGAGTATCTACAGTTAATGGATCCATCATTAAACGACACATTTGTTCTTGATGAAGTGCAAAAGTGCATTCATGTTGGTCTCTTGTGTATATGCAAATAATCGACCTACAATGTCGGATGTTATATCAATGTTAACAAACAAATACGCACCGACAACCTTACCAAGAAGACCAGCATTTTATGTTACCAGAGAGATCTTCGAAGGGGAAACAACTTCTAAAGGGCTAGATACTGACACTTATTCTATGACTGCAATTTCTACATCATGTGAAGTAGAAGGGAAATATAATGGCTCAGTTTCTACACTCATTTGAAACCAAGGCTCAAGTGTTTTATGTACAACATAGAAGAGACATAGGTTTGAACCAACTATTGTTAATTCACTGCATGTAGTATATGTTAGTTTTCTACTAAACTCTTTGATAAAAAAAACAAAATCAAATTTATTATTATAATATATATTTCTTCACCGATGTTCTAGCTATAATTTATTGAATAGCCATTTAAAATAAGATTTTTTTTTTTTTGGTTCTTTTTGCAAAATGAATATAAATGAAACATTACATACACAACAGCACACACCTGCTTTTTCGACAGTGCCGAGCAGCTCTTCTTTCCTAACGGTTGTGGCCTCATCACCTCTGCTCTACAATTTCGACCATCAACTGTTGGTTATACGTTTTAATTTGATCAATTGGTGATATTGCATCCGTGCTAATGCCATTATTCCTAGTGGTATTACAAAGGCGAATAAACAATATTTTTCTCCTTTTCGAATTCGTTTAGCCACGAACACGGTTGTTTTTCAGGACATAGGCAAGGAACATCAGTAAGGGTTTGACACAAGCATGTAATTCTCATGTCCATGGCCTTGTGTGGCTGACAGCCAACAAGTTTTGCCCAAATCTGCTAATCAACAACGTTCGTTTACTCAATTTATTTCCCCTTCGTTGAGTGCCATCAATGATCCACTTCTGCAACCTGATATAACAGGAGACTCTTTGTCTATCAAAATTAGAGAAGAGGTCAAGGTTATCGAAGCATGAAAAATACATTTACAAGGATGGCTAATCTAGAACAAGGGTGACAAGCCGTACATAGCCAAATAAATTATTTCAAAGTTGTCAGAACATTGAAAAACAACTAGAGCTTGGAATATGATATCCTTTGGTAGAATGTTTTATGAATTCTCCATTGCATCCGTCGAATATTTGCGCCCATCCTAGGCTATGGGAACAATTAATTTGAAACCGGGGGAGCTTTGTTTTTCTCAATGGACGAAGGACATCAAAAAGCACACACAACATCAAACACAAGCATAGTATGTATTATGGAGCCGGCAGAAGAGTATTGGTTGGATAGAACATTGTTTGAAATTTCTAGTGCTTTAGGCACGCCCCCTCCCAATCGATACAACGACTCAGAATCGTACTTTTAGCCATTACACGCGTATTTTGGTGGATATATACCATTCTCGTCATCTTTTTGATTAAATTGTGGTTGAAAGGGAAATATTTGCTTTCAATTTTGAGGTTGCCTATGAATAGCTTCCTGGTTTTTGTACGCACTGTCCGATTATTGGTCACACACTTACAAACTATCGATCGTTGCACCCGCAATAAGCTAGTGTTGTGGATACTGAAAAGAAGAAAGAGGTGCAAGACAAAGGTAACGATCAGGTGATTCAACAGAAACCACCAATTCAACAATTGAAAGAAAAAGAGAACCCACGGGGTATCGGTTTGTGAATGGTTTACGAGAAACTAGTTGAACGCAAAGTAACCATTGTTTCCAGGATGCCTGAGATTGACAAAGAAGTGAGAACAAAAATTTTAAAACATGTTGAAGATATCCAGTACACTTAGCCAAATATATTCATATGGTGTTGTAAAACATAACCGACGAATTGTTAGGCACTACAAGAAATTTTCCATATAACAATGACAAAAAAACCATCAGTAAAGGTCCAAAAGTTGTTGGTATAGGCCATCAATCCTATACCAACAGATACCTGCTGCAGTATAATAAATGTCGTCCCAATAGCTTACACCATCGATAAATTAGGGCGTTCGAAAAATATTTCGGAGCTATACCAATGAATCTTTACACCTATTTAATAGCTTTTGCCACCACGCATATATGTTGGTATAGGAACAGACTCTCCGTTGCAATAGGCCACTTTTATTCATACAAATAAAATTTTGGCTAAATAAATATATTTTAATAATAAAATTTTGGCAATAATTCTTGACAAAAAAAATAATATATCTTTCAATACTTTTTTATTGCACCACACAAAGTTTAAAGCAACATCAAAGAAAATTTCAATTATATTATCAAAATAGCAAGTCTTACAAACGTATCTAAATATCAAAGTAATGTCAATTACATATAATAGCAAACACCAAAATAGATACTACAACAACAAAAACCACTCAGCAGATGAGCACAAACATATCCAAGATAAAAGCAGCAGTTTCTAATCTTCCTCTATTCCATCTTCATCACTGCATGGACTTGAAGAATTTGTCTCCAGAATTTTGGGGCAGAGGATACATGTCTCAAGAATATGCCATGGAAGGAATTTTTTCCTACTATGTCTGATGTTTATAGCTTTGGTGTGCTGCTACTTGAAATTATTTGTGGAAGAAGAAACAATAGCTTCTATGATGTTGATTGTCCACTAAATCTAATAGGACATGCATGTAAAATTTGTCTCATTGAGTTTATATTTTTTCTATTCCTTCTTTCTAATTTGATTAGATAGCTGATAGGCATGGGAGCTATGGAATGATGGCTAGTATCTATGGTTAATGGATTCATCATTAAACGACACATTTG
>Ga0315915_1003288_pt1 | contig 20557 bp, 8 predicted proteins | sample MpolbnodulesMG_FD_207738 | JGI IMG/M metagenome (GOLD analysis project Ga0315915, IMG submission 207738) | Medicago polymorpha root nodule microbial communities from Los Angeles, California, United States - branched nodules | ecosystem: Host-associated > Plants > Roots > Nodule | place: USA... | reverse complement strand
AAGAACATTGATCAAGGTCATGCAAGGCACATGTGACATGGTTAAATGTCCAGGAAAGTACATTGCATGGATCAATCAAGCAATAAAGGCATATACAAGGATTATGTCAAAAAGGATACTCAATGTTCATTTAAGACTATGAACATTGAAGTACTAGGAATATTCCAAAAGGGAATATCATCCTAGATGTTAAATCACTGCTCTTCATTGTTGTTTCACTATTAGGATTTTATTACATCAAATGGTAGTCTTACAAATCATCCTAAGTGAAACAAAAGAAACATTCTGATGATCAGAATGTTCAGCTCTGCACATGCTTACTTTATGAACAGTACAGTAGGTGAAAAGCAAAGCAAATATTTCCTGCTCAATCAAAGATAGACAAGCATGGGAGTTGGTACAGTACATGGACCACACAATCCATCAAAGCATGGGCATGAAGATGCAGAATCCACTTTATCTCTCTTGCACCAGTCCCTAGGCAAATCTAGGAAAGTAATTTTCTGATGTACGTGGAAAAGCTCATACTTTGGTTATTGCCCAGAAATTCATATGAAAAGCATATGAAACGCCCAAAAATTCATGTGTTCATTCATACATGATGAACCCAGATGAATATTGTGATGAACACAGATGAAGATCATCAAAAACACAACAACATTTTGAAGTTCATCTTTGATCAGAATGTTCACCCAGAATTTCAAGTAAAATCTTGTGGGACCCATGACACATGGCATAACACCATTGGACATCCTACAACGGCTATATGAGCCCAAAGACTCTATAAATAGAGATCAAAGGCTCAGCATTACTTGCACCATTGCAAAGTATACAAGAAAACAACTGAAATTGATTGAAGCTCTTGCAATTAAATTGATCATCACTGAAGGCTCTTTTTACCTTCTTTATAGTGTAAATCAATTCTCTTTGTTATCTCTTTTATAGATAACTTCTTCTTGTGTTTGATTCTCAAACATTCAACCTCCATACAAATTGTAAACAAAATCTCATCTAGCTTTAGGGGTACTAAAGGTTGTAAAAGTCTAAGTGGTTAACTTAGCAAGAAGGTGCAAGCCTGCTGAGGCTTAGAGAATACAGAGTTGTAATAGTTCAGGTGAACAAAGATTGTAAGGTGCAGGATTTGAGAGGTCATCTCAAGCATCTTAGTGGAAACTCTTATAAGATTGTAAGAAGTGGACTAGCCCACATTGGGTGAACCACTATAAATCTTTGTGTGTTCTTTCTCTATTCTCTATACTCTTTAATTATAGTATACACAACACATACTTACACATTTACTTTATTAAACAGTTTTGGTCTATAAACTTCATAACATTCTGAAGTCAGAATATTAACTTAACTATTCCAAGTAAACAACTTGAGAATTACTTTTAAGTTTCAGGATAATTTTTAAAGGGTCACAATTCAAAACCCCCCTTCCTTGTGACTATTTTATCTACTTCACCACCTACACACCATTCACCAACACAGAGTAGTCCACAGTGTCAACACAAAGCATGATCCAACTAACCTATTGCAATGTAAATCCCATTTGCACCATCATATTTCTCAAATACTCCCAATTCATTTGATCGTACGCATCACTGATATCATGTTTAAGAGGGACATCACCTTGTTTGCCTTTTGCTTTAACGTGCATATAATGCACAATTTCGATAGCCTCCATCGCATTATCCAAAATGGATCTCCCTAGGACAAAGGAAGACTGATTCATAGAGATACACTTATCCAACACTTTTGGGATGATTTGCAATGACCTTTGCTAAAATATTGTAGACAACATTGCATAGAGCAATAGGCCTTCAATATTTCATAGAAATATGAACATCACCCTTTCGAATAAGCGTAATAATTAACATGTGGTGAAAAGACCCCATTAGCTAGCCACTCACAACCAGCTGTATACAAATCATTCTCACATGCGTCTCAAAAATGTTGATAAAAACCTCAATTTAAGCTATATGGACCCAAACATTTATATACTTGCATTGAAAAAGTAGCACTCTTGAACTCGTCATAGGAAAACGGAGTTGTCAGTAAGGCATTATCCTTAGTTGTGGCCGACCTTGGGACGAGGTTAATACTTGTTGACTGAACTCCTGAAGACTTCTGAAATAGTAATGTGAAATATTCTCGTGCAATATATTGTAACCCATCAGCCTATTGACATTCAGCTCCAAACTCCTTAGTAAGTTTTTCAATTTGATTCACTTTCCGTCGTGACAAGGTTGTCGCATGAAAGTAGCGTGTGTTAAGGTCCCTTTCTCGGAACCAATAAGTCTTAACACACTGCTTCTAAAAGACATCATCCTTTATCAACAATTTATCCAGTTGGTTCTTGAGCATATGAAAATAATGAACATTGGAAGCATCAACATGTGTGCAAGAAACTTCAAGTTTCCCTTGAACCTTACTAATCTTTTTTCTCGTATATTTTGATTATTATATTTGCACCATGTATTCATATATTGAGCACAATGACCAAGTTTCTGAACCAATTCTTGTTCACCATACTTTGCCAATGTTGAGTAACAAACAAAGTGAATTATGGTTCAACTAACCAAGCATTCTCAAATTTAAAATAAGGGGGACCTCTTACTTGACAAATAGGTGGATAACTCATCTATTGGCTTCGTGGTTGTCTTGCTTAGTTTCCAAAACCCAATTAAAACTTGTGGTTCTCTTATTTTAATTTACCCTAATGAAAGATTAATCTCGCACATACAACTGTTACAAGTGGAGGTCGTGACAGAGAACCCTAGAAGAGACAACTACCTCTTGGCATATTCTTGATCATCGTCGTGCAAATAGAAAGAAATCAATGTTCATCATTTAATAGAACACCTAGGAACCAAACTAGTAAAAATGACGAGAAAACTACCAGGATTTACTTTGTTCCAAATTAATTCAAATTAACATCTGATACGCACCACTGACTGTGTACCCTTTGTCTGACGTCATCCTCCACCACCACCTATCCTCCACCTTATCCTGTAAATAAGTGTTAGATAAAGCCTCCATACACTCCTCCTCCACACAAATAAGCGACAACACCAATGTCAACCACCACACCTAATCGCCAACCCTGATCCCTCATCTCTGCTACTGTAATGTTGTGATTTTCCTAGATGATACGACCACCTAAACCTATCACACAACACCCCTCTTCTAACCACGCATCGGTCCAAAACAACATTTTTGAAATATCCCCCACCTCCTTCACCAAATTAACATCGAACTACCTACCCTCTTCCATACCCTCACCACCGCGAACACTACAGATATGTTGTCACCATACACAACAAACACACCCCCATCCCTAAACCTCCCTTCTAATAACATGTACCTCATTGTCATCACCTTGTACCACAAACTATCCTGATCCAGCTGCATCCTCCAACAACATTCTCCTAATAACGACAAATTAAATTCACTCTATCTCCTCACCCCATAATCTCTATTCTCCTTATCCAAACAAAGTGTATCCAAAAAAAAACTCTATTTTCCTCATGCTTTTTTAGGACCGTTCACGCTTTGGTCTAGAAAGGAAACCAAACCAAATTATTATTTTTTGGTCAAATAGCCTAGCGGCTAAACGAATTCACCTTAACGGTGAATAAGTGGGGTGTTCGGGGTTCGAACCACGACCCCTGCATGCATAAATTATGCATTATCCCTTACCAAACCAAATTATTAATGGTATCTAAATTGAACTGGTAAAAAAATTAGAGTATTGGTGGTTCTATGGTTCTGAAGCGAAACTACTTTTACAAAAGAATTTAACTATACTTATTCTAATAGCAAATTTCGTGCATGATGCATTATGGTCAAGTTCCTTATAAACGAAGGTAACTATGGATAACTTGTGGTGGAATGAGCATGACATGATAGAGGGTGTACTAAAACTTAGGGTATGTTTGGATGATCAAAGAAAGTGAAAGGAAAGATAGTAAGAGGAAAGATTGTTGAAGGAATGAAAGTGAATTGGAAAGTGAGATGATTTTTTAGTTGTTTGGAATAAATGAAAGTGAGAAGAAACTGAAAGGAAAGAAAGATATATATACATATCAAATGACAACAATACCCTGCATTAAAATGAAATAATATAAATTAGTGATTTTCCCTTTAAAAAAAATAAAATAGTGATTTTCATAAACAAAAGGATGATATTGCCTAAAAAAGTAACAGTATGAAATTAAATAAATTTTAAACAATAGGTGCCTTGAGATTGACGTGAATGAATTTTTAGCAAATAAGTATGTGTGGATATACTTCGAAGAGTGAGGGTCATATTGTCATTTTCCCACCCTCGTTTCATGCTTTCTTCTCATTTTAGGGAGGAAAGTTTTTTAACGTGGGACCCACCTAAACTACACAATTATTACACTTTCTTTCCTCTCTGACAGAACATCCAAACGATGGAAACACATTTTTCAATGAACTTTCTTTCCTTGATGCTTTCCTTCCACCTTCTTTCCCTAGAACCAAACGCAGCCTTATTGTTCTGAACCAACCATTCGCTATACAATCTCAAGCATTGATTCAGTAATATTATTGTGTCTGATAAATTTAGTTTTTATGCATTGATGTTGTATATTTTGTATCATTTTTAATTTTATAATATTATATATTTACTATTATTTACAACTTGTTCTGGTAAAATTTATTCAAATATTTTTTCTACAACTTTAATAATTATTATTTTTCCCCAAAAAAATAATTAATAATTTTATGCTTTTTAATTAAAATAGTTAAATTAATATTAACTGTGAGCAAAAACTAATTGAAAATAAAAAAAATATAAACATGCGGAGTCAAGTTTGGGTTCTTTACAAATAACCACAATTAAAGTAAAAATTACTTATATCCCCTAGAAATTGCTTAAATCCTACGTGACGATTTGGTCACACAACAAGTAACTTAGTTTATTCACTTTAGTCCACCCCATTAAAGATGTTTGTTATCATGGATGTCAATTGAAGTGTTTCTTATTGATTCAATTTAACGATTTGGTTTGATTATTGATGTTTTTTTCTTTGAGACACTAGATATATAATAAAAATGAACAAATAATATTATTTTTTTCAAGTAGTTTAATGGCTAACTAGAAATTCATCTTTTAAGATAAATAAGTGGGGAATCGAGGGGTTCGAACTCCGTTTCTACATATATTATGCAATCTCCTTATCAATTGATCTATACTCATGGGGACGATTAAATATGTTTTAATCACTATTGGCCCTATAAAAGTTTGTTCACTTCTTGGTATCCAAAATCTTTTTCATCACCAACTTTACTCTTTGATGTTAAGTCAACTCATGTTTAGAATATTATGAACATTTTAACTCATTTGGGTTGATCTTATGGTATTGGTTTGGGATCTTCGAGGATGCTCCTATCAAGATCTCAAATTCGATATTTTCCGATGTCAATTTTAATATGCTAGTTTGCCTTCTTAAAAAAAACATATTATAAACAATTTTCCCACAATATTTTAAAAAAATTAACAAGGAATGATCTAAAAAGGTCAAACAACCAAAATAACAAAAATTTAGATTTAAAAACCAAATTTTAAGCTATTTTCCTATCATAACACATAGAATGTATCTGTAAAGTTTGATTACATCGTGTTAAGGCCTTAATTTATTTTGATTTTTCAAAAAATTAAAACAACTATTTTTCTATCATAACACATAGAATGTATATGTAAAGTTTGATAACATCGTGCGAACTATGAATGCCTTAATTTATTTTGATTTTTCAAAGAACTAAAACCATTAACAAAATATATTGCAGAGACTAGAAGTGAAGATTTTGATACAGATAAAAAATGATAACTTGAAATTTTTCAAAGATTAAAAATATTTTTAACCTCAAAGAAAATACACAAACACAAACTTCAAAATACATCAACACCTCTTAACTTCACTCTCTTCCTTCTAAGTTATCTTAATTGTAAGTCCCTCCATTTCCATACATGTCTCATAATTAAATTAAGGCTATAAAAGGACATGACATAATGTGATGAACAAAATCCTACATCATGTACTTACTAAAAGTCGTGGGAAATAATGTGTACCGTTGAACAATCGCAAGCAAAATCCTTCGGTACACTGTTTTTCTCATGCTACTTGTCCAACAATGTAGGTCATAATAATAGGTACTCAAAGAGAGTTGCCTAAAAAAATTACTAAATGGTATTTGAAAATATAAAATAATAATCGCACAATTTATTAAAAAAATATTAATTGCGTTGAATTTAATGGTAAAATTATTATCATTTATTAAAATACTCTTATTAATTGTAGTTAGTGGAGTAGTTAAGTTGGATGAAATTCAATAAATAAATTTATAATAGTGAAAAAAATAAAATACTTCCTCCAGTCACATTTATAAACAAAAAAACACTTTTTAAATTTATTCATACTTAATTTGATCAATATATATACCAAATACATTATGAATTCAATGAACCAAAAAAGTACATTTTTACTTATGAATGTGACAGAAAGTATATTGTATTGATATTTTAAAATGATAATTATTTTAAAACAGGAAAAAAAATGCTAAAGAAAAAATTATTTTGAAACGGAAAGAGAGTACATGCTTAATACACTTTCCCTATTGCTCAAATAATAATATGTTGCACGGGGACTAGGAACTTCAACAAGTTTTGAAAATTATTATAATTAATTTGCCATGATAGACAAATAATCACAACCATACAATAGTATAATCCTTCTATTGTAATTTCATTGATTTTACTTGTACTATTTTATGATGATCTTCTAAATTGGTGGGCTAGGCTACCAATTGATCAACAACAATCACAAAGGGATGAAAGAATAGTCATATTCAAAATTTGAAAAATTGGGTCAAATCCTAGTTGGCAGTGCAAGACTCTGGTCCCAAAATAAAGACTTTTGCCACGAGTTGGAGTAGGGCCCTAATAAGAGGGACCATGATATTTGTTTGGAATTTATGGACATGTCATCAAAATCAATTTTATTGGGACTGTTTGGAATATGTCAAGGACGTGTATGAAACTGACCGCAAAATACTTAGACAGCCACATGAAGGGCATACGAATAGGAAAGTTCATACATTGCGGTTAGAACCCACCAAACCAAAGATACATACTGTTGTAGACACATGACCGATGTATTCTGCCCGCAATCACATCTAGGGCCTAATTAAGTTGCCCTTGGCGGGTACCCTCTTTTGCAGGTTAGTTAATGAACTGCATTATGACAAAATTTATTTGTTTTACATTTATCTTCTTATTATTAAAGCTTATAAGGTCTCGCAATTGTTAAACCCTAATCACAAGCTTATTTTTCCTCCTAATCACAATAACCAATTGTACACAACAAGCTAACCTCAAGCATTAAATTCGGTTGCTAACTTGCCACATCTCACCCATCCTACATTAAATGCAATTTTAAAATTTGAATTGCTATTTCCCTCCTTCCATGCAATAAATCCAGCACTAAAAGAGACAAAAAATAGACAAAAGTTATTTGATTTTACGTTGTTTTTTGTCCACTTTGTTTCCATTAGTAAGCATATAAAATTGTTAGCTTGAAAAAATATCACCAATTCAACTGCACATAATTTTCATTCCATTAATCTTCGACAGCAGCTGATAAATCTGTTTGATAACAACTTACTATAGGCAACAGTGACTATTCAAATTTATATTAGAGGGAAGCTAATAATCAGAGACAAATAAGTTATATTATCCATTAAATGCTCTCAATGTTGATTGTTGTGTATTGTGTGGCTCAAGAACATGTATTTAGGATATTTGAGCTATATAATTAATGTGCATAGAACAATAAAAGGTGTAATTGATTCATTTTAGAAAATTGATGTGGATATGATGCTTCGAATTCTACATTGTAGTGTGCACATTTTTTTTTTTTGAAAGATAAACATGTGTTCTTTATTTTTATTGATTCATGCACAATTAATGTTGTTGTCTATTGATTCATGTCAAACTTTATTTTGACATCAAATCACATCTGTTGATTTCAAAAGTTAATTCTAGAGATGAGTTGAGAATATTTTAACTAATGACAATTGTGAATATACTAATGTTACTACGAATGTCGTGTACAGAGAAGTCTTTCGTAATGTATCATAATTACTGTTTAAAGTAAGGTTATGGAACTAATTAATGTTACCACGAGTGCCATTTGTAATACATTATCATCACATTACCTATTTTTTTGGCGTAAACCGGGTATCCTCCACGCGTGCAATTGCAGAGACCTAACCTCTCGAGCATTGTGGGACTCAAATGAGCGGCAAGCTCTTCCTAAGAGTTCTCATCACATCACCTATAGCAATACGTTTATGTATTGCGTTATAGTTTATTTGTGATTGTTTTAGTCGGTAGGACCCGTGCATCGCACGGGTCGGTGGTCTAGTAGTACAAAATTACATCCTAGGTTAGAATTTATATTAAAACTTAAAAGATGATAACTATTTCCACTTATAAACATGTGATCATATCATATCTCATTTAATGTAAAAAAAGTGTTGTAGAAAAAAAGACTTATTTCAAAGTTTTGAATCATGTACAAGCGTCATTTTAAATATATAAACTATTTCCAAGTCTTGCAGGTTGGATAATAGACTAATTGGTCAAATATAAATTACTATTAAAATTACATTTTTTTTACAACATTCACCCTTAAACTAGTAAATGAATATTTATTATTTCTAGCTTGCAAGTAAGTTGACTCGATCTTTTGCTTCATAAGCTTTTCACTGACACATCTTCCGGGTGATGCCGAAAAGAAATGTATGTTGTAGTTATCAATACATTTATTCAACTTCTCTTTGATGGAATGAATGTCAATCTCAATGTGTTTAAATCTTCTAGCACATCTTCACACTTTATCTTTAAATTAAATCTTCTAGAACTTGTTTCATCCATAATAGTTCACAAATTTCTTATGTCATAGCTCGGAATTATGCTTTAGCGCTTGATCGAGAAACTACGTTTTTCTTTTTACTCCTTCAAGTAACTAGGTTTCAACACAAATAGGTACCATGACTTAAATAGATCTTCTATCACTCATTGTACCTACATAATCAACATCAGTGTAAGCCTTCATAATTTGACTTCCACCTCTTTTAAATATGATTCATCTCCCTAGGGTGGCTTTGCGATGTTTTAGAACATGTTCTAATTGCATACGCTAAATTTGTTGTAATGTGTGCAAAGTAAACCTACTCTTCCACTAATATCTGATACTGAACCTTCTCAACTTTGACACTTTCCTCCTCAAGCATATCCTGCAATTTTTCTCAATGGCAAGACTTGCAGGTTTGCGTCCAAGTTTTATTATTTCATGCAAAAGATCAAACACATACTATCTCTAAGATATATGAATGCCTTTCTTTGAGTAGGTTGCCTCAATTCACAAGAAATACTTGAGTTACCCAAGGTCTTTCATCTCAAACTCTATTCTTTAAGCAGTTGTCTTTTAGTCAAATCATCTCATGTAACAATAATATCATAAACATAAACAAGAAGTACAATCAATTCTCCTCCTTGTGAATCAAAAACAAAGTATGATCTCTTTGGTTTTGATTATAGCCAAAGCACATCATTGCCTTTGTGAATCTTCCAAACCATGAATTAGGGGATTTCTCTAGTCCATATAAGGTCATATTCAATCGACACACCTTGTTGGCTCCATTTGCAGGACCAAAGTCGGGTAGAATATCCATATATACCTCCTTATCTAAGTATACATGCAAGACCACATTTTTAATATCACATTGTTGCAATTCTCATCCAAATGAAGCAACAAAAGATTGTAAAATTTGAATTAAATTTATGTTTGTGTCACTGGTGCAAATGTCTCCTCATAGTCAATGTTATATTTTTTAGTATAACCTTTTTCCACTAGACTTGATATGTAACAATGAAGGGTTTGATTTCTTCTATATACCAAAGTTCATCCAACTGACTTTTTGACTCCTTGCCACTCAAACAATGAGTAAACCAATTGGATTAGTATCACAAGTATCATAAATATGAGAATCACCAATAGAGGAATAATTTTCAATACATACCTCCAGCTTATGCCATTGCATTGTTTCTGGAGCAGATCAATTTTATTTCTTCTCTTAAACATTATAATTGGTTTCAGAGGTGATGTGATGATTAATTTATCAAGCGTACTAAACATGGCGTTAATTAATAACATTTGTAATAAGTTTGTCTCCACATGAATGTAAAATTTCTACTTACAACGGCGAGTTTAAATAAGAATTATGTAACCAAAGGGGGTTGCACTTGGCAATGTTTAAGTTGATACAAATAAAGATAAAAAAATGTTTAGGTCATACTTTTTTTTTAGAGAAATGATTAGGTCATACTTAATTCCCCTCTTTTACATTACTTTTTAGTAACATGGTTTCTTTCCTACAATTCTTTAAATAAAGGAAATAAAGTTTTCATGACATTTGATCACAATAGCTAGTTCCACAGTGGACCTGACATATTTTCATGAAAAGTGACATCCGTTAAGACAATTGTTTATTCACTTTTATTGATTCTTAACATATAAATTGAGTAATATCTTATTCATTATGATAATAATTATTATGTTGCAAATAAGTTCAAAAACTAGGTTGATAGGAGCATGCTGTTAACAGACAATTGGATTTTGTCAGCGGTTCAATGCTAGTTGATGAAGTCAAGTAGGCATTAATTATGTTGAGAAATATTTACGCATTATCATTATAACGCATCAAGCATATATCCTTCTATGTATGTAACAAAAAAATAATATATCCTTCTCAATGACAACAAGGTTATGATAATAAATTCTATGATCAAAATAAAAGATGCATGAGCAACATGTGGTTGGTGCAAGTGTGAGTAGTATAATAATAGACCTAAAAACAATAAAATTCTAAGTTTTTACCGATATGAATTCTATAGCTAGCTTGTGCCTATGAAGAAAATTAAAGAATCGAATTAAAGAAATTTACAAGATATACTTTGAAGTTTGAACCATTCGAATTAAAGAAACAAGGATCAAATCTCTCAAATACTTAAACCGTAAACGGTACTGGTTCAATGTTCAAATGGTTGAAGTATATCTTCGGTTTTTAAAACATTGTTATGCACAGATTAAATTTTCCAACTTCAATTAACTATCCTTGAATTGTCTTGGATGCTTCATTATAATATGATGAAAATTAAGTGTTTTTTTTTAAGAAGCCCTAAAGGATAATATTAACTACGAAATAGATGATATCAAGCTAAAGCATAAGGTGTGCCTATCCAAGAATCAAACCAAAGTCTGTCATTACAAGAAAAAAATAAAAGGTGAATAATCGAGGATTGTTACAAAATGAAGAGCTTTCACTATTCCCAACCAACGTCCAATCCATTCTCAAACCACCTACCCTCAATCTCACCTACACCCTCTCGAATGCCACATAAATCTTTCCACCAACATGACGCCTTTGAAACCCCCCAGTTTGCCATAACTTTCCCTTATCAACATGTAACCTGCAACACCACTATCCTAACAAAGGCAATTCCTTCGAAACCCCAACGGATCCAATTAATTTTATGAGCTTCCGCGCTCCCATTCAAAAAAAAAAAGATTTAAAAAGAGATTTAATTAAAGAAATGATACATGTGGGAGCCTTGAAGAAGGAAAACAAATAAACAGGAAGAGACGACAAGACAAATTTGAGTAAAACAAGACGACCCCCATTGAAAGATTTTTGCTCTTCCAACCAGATAATCTTTTACGGATGTTGTCTAGGAAAGGGTGTCATAAGGACATCCAAGTCCAGTTTCCACCAATAGGAAGACCCATATAAGTAAACGGCAGTTGACCAACTTTACAATTCAACACCACATAAGCTTCTAACAACCATGACTCCTCCATATTCACACATACCGACAAACTCTTGTAAAAATTTACCTTCAAACCATAAATGATCTCAAACAGAATCAAATTCGCCTTTATAGCTCCAATATAAACCCCAATTTTCCTCGGCCAAAAGGAGTGTATCATTCGCAAATTGTAAGTGGAAAATTCATAAAATGGAATCCACCCCCACATTATATCCGTAAAGGATACCCACGTGAAAAAATGTATTTAACATGACGTTTGAACACTTTTGCTGCAATATGGAACAAGAACGGTGATAGCGGGTCGCCCTAACGCAAACCCCTCCCTAAATAAAACTCATCAGTGGGACTCCTATTAACTAAAACTAAGGTTGTGGTTGATCTTACGCACTCCATGATCCACTTACACCACTTAATCGAAAAACCCATTTTAAGCATAACGGCTTCCAGGTACTCTCATTCGACTGAGTCATAAGCTTTTTTAAAATCAACCTTAAACATAATAAGCTACTTTTTATTTTTCCTTGCATCTTCTACCACCACATTTGCAATTGTAATACCATCTAAAATTTGTCTATCATTTAGAAAGATTGACTAGATTTTTGAAATTACACTGTTAATAACTGTACGTAATTTGTTATCCATAACCTTCGCCAAAACCTTATACAAACACCCAACAAGAGATATGGGGCGAAAATCTAGAAAAATTTGCAGACTTGACACCTTGAGAATCAAAGCTTAAAAATTGCAATTTAAGCCTTGAACCAATTTACTATGAGTATAAAATTCATTTAAAAACCGCATAAATTAACCTTTGAGAATCTCCCAAAAATCTTTAATGAACCCAAAGTTGATGCCATCTGAAATACATTCTTTTGGTAAACAAAAGTTTAGGTGAGCTGAGTTTGAGAACTGATTAAAAGTCAGGTCAAATTTAAGTTTCAAAAGGGGCCGACATAGTTACGGACATTTGTATTACCCATCAACGAAAAAATTCTTACTTTAACAACGGTAGTTTAATTCACGTATTTGTAGAATGAGTCAACTTGTTACTTTAACCACCTTAAAATAATTAATATGAACAGGAAAGCAAGCAAATACTCCATCTGTCTCATATTATGTGACCTAGTTGACTTTGTCACGTATGTCAATACACAATTTTGAACTTAAATATCTTTAATCATCTATTAGAAAAAATTATGAAAATTTGATATTTAAAAAATATTCGTCGAGACGAATCCAACAACATCTTAAATGTTATATTTTGTCTGTATATATTATTAGAAAAATAGAGTCAAAGCATGTTATATGAATAATACATATTTTTAAATTGGGTCATTTAAAATGGAACGGAGGGAGCAATAAATTTGGAGAGGGAGAAAAATATATACATTTTTAAAACGGTTAAATCAATTTTTCGTCCCTAAAAATATAAAGAATTTTCATTTCAATCCTTTAAAAATAAAACGCGTTTCACCCTCGCAAAAAATTTCGTTTTCTTTTTTGTCCTTAATCACTACTTTATTTTCATAAAATTGTCCTCGCTATGACAATTTTATGTTCAAGAGTCTAATTTATGGTCATCCATTGCATCTAATATCTATATGAGCATATTTTGTTCAAGACATATCAAAATTTTGTCCATTGAAAACCAAAAACAAAACCGAAATTTTAAAAAAAAATAAAAACAACTCATTTTATTAATTTTCTAAAAGATGAAAACAACTCATTTTATTTTTAAGAACTAAAATAATAGTTTTGTATATTTTTAGGAACGATAAAATATATTTAACTCTTTTTAAAATTATGCAATGAACAGTATAATGGAATGGAAAGAACACCGTGCCTTCCTTCCACTCTTTGACTAATTTTCAAACCATTCAAGCACTGACCTTTGACTCACTACTTTTCCAACCTCTCTTAATTTGGCTGCTTCCTTCACTACTTTTCTTTCTTCTTTTTCACTTTCCATAATTTTCATAATTCATCAAACCAACCCTTCCTTCTAGTCCTCTCTCACTCATAATATTGTTCATATATACATCACATATTCAGTGTTTGTCACTACTTTTCAATCTCTATCATCTCAAGAACACAAGACATTTTTACATGTTCCCTCATCTTCCTTATTCAGGTGGGGCTACTTATATTTTTCTTATGTCAACTTTTTTATTTTTCTTCTTGTAGTGGGATCACCCACTTCACTACTTTTCAAATCCATTCTATTCACACAATATTACCAAGTATCTTGAATTTTTCAATACCAAAATTATTTATGCGCTAGCAATAGCTATTAAGGACTACTATTACTAACTACTTTGTCTCATAATTTTTTTCTATCTATATATGGTTTTTGTCAAAGAGTTATTGCAAGCATATATAGCAATAAATTAAATCAAATGAATGATGGAATTCACATATACACACACTCTTTCTATGTTCTTATAATGCTAAAGCATTATTAGCATAAAGTTGCACGTATATACCACATATGGAAGGTGTCTTTTCCTTTCCTGTAGCCGTCAGGACTGAATTTATCCATTCTCTAATGCAATCTCTTGGATGCTCTTACATTTGTCTTTGGGCATATGATACCATATTATCAAAGTATATATTTATTATGCATACACCTACCTACCTACATTATTATATTCCAAAGTATACAATTTGTATATATTTGAACCATAATAGTTGTTGATTGTGCTTATACAACTTGGTGTTTTTTTTTTTTTTTTGGAATAGTCGTTTGTCCTTCTTGGATGGTTTCTACAATGTGATAAACGATCAATTACCAAGTTCTTCTTTGGGGAGTGTAGCACAACAGCTTTTTAATCAGTACAGGATTTTATCATTTGATGTCAATGATGAGTAAGTTTATTGTAATTAAATTGGTATGCTTCCTTGCATGTTATCATAAATTTTTCGTTTTTATGCCGGCTTCACGAGAGATCACTTTGTTGCAAGATTCGCTCTTCAACCTTGTGGTTCTCGGTTTGAGACTTGGCATCATAAATTCTTCTGTTTCACACATTTGTTTTTCGCCGTTAGAGCACGAGATTTTTACTAGTTTATTTAATTTTTTTAGAAATAAATATATTTTTTTGTTTTGTTTAGCCGTGTTCCTGGACTAGCTTTTAGGAATCAACGTCCCTACTTAGAGCTGCAACAATTGGAACTTCTTACACTGTCATCTACAGAAATACAGACACAATTCTACCAGGTTAATACTTGTTGTCCTAATGAAAGAAAATTATTTACCACATAGTATTGTAATACTTTATATGTTATGATTATGTTGCTAAGGTAGCATGTTTTTGTTTTTTACAGGAAGCAAGGATCAAGGTTTGTTTGTTGTCCAAGAAACTGAAAATTCTCTATATATATTTGTATTTCTGAACTTATGATAGTGATCTTTTCTTTTCAGACTGTTGTTTTCATGGGGTGCAACAAAGGAGAAATTGAGCTGGGTTTCTTAAATATGTCTCAAGTAAGAAAGTATATAATGTATATTATCACATATAATGTAAATGTTGTCGGTAAATATTGTTTCGTTAAAATTGGGGAAAAGGAGTCCCGTAAGTACAGTTCAAATGGTAAAAGACTGGATGGACATTTGATATGCGAATTCAAACCCGTAATTTCTCGCTTCTAATAGTCTTTTTACAACTCCAAGAGAATTTGAACTTTATTCTCTGAGGTTACAAAGTCAGACTCTTACAATTCGACTAAAGTAAAACTTTGATTAAACGCGATTTTTTTGGCTGTGCAGGTGGATATTCAAACGGCACTTAGCAGTTTATTTCCTGAAGATTTTTCAAGACAGACACAACAAATTAATCATAATCCACCTTCATCATCTTCATCTTCAATGAGATCACTATCAACAGCAGGTAGTCCTGAATACTCATCTCTCATATTCAACACAAATCCACCTGGAACTTCTCCACCCCAATTTTCACCTGATCCTACCCATCTTGGAGGAGTAAATATTCCACCAATGAGACCTGTTTCAAACACACTACTACCCCTTCAACTTCAACAATTACCTCAAATCACACCAACACAATTATTCCCTACAACACAAATTGAGAATGATGTGATAATGAGAGCAATTCAAAATGTTCTATCTACACCCCCTTCTCATCAACACCAACCTCAGCAAAATTATGTGGCACATCCGGAAGCTAGTGCATTTGGAAGGTATAGACATGATAAAAGTCCTAATATAGGCTCAAATTTTAGAAGACAGAGTTTGATGAAGAGATCATTTGCATTCTTTAGAAGCTTGAATTTGATGAGAATGAGAGATCGTAATCAAGCGGCGCGCCCCTCGAGTAATCAACTTCATCATATGATATCAGAGCGACGAAGACGAGAGAAGCTTAATGAGAATTTTCAAGCACTTAGAGCATTACTTCCTCAAGGAACTAAGGTATGTTCTAAATTGATAATCTCATCATGTTGTTTTATAATTAATGCATTATTATACAATGAACAATGTTTTGAAAAATGAACAATGATCACAAACCGTCTTGATTTTTAATGCCTCCACAAATCCAATTGCATCAATCCGATTTTTTCTTGTAACGAACATTATGTTGATCCGAGTGGAACTAGACTCAGATCGCTTAAGTAAGATTTCAAGATCGAATGTTGTAAATAAAAAAATAAAAAAAACGTGGTTGAGAAGAGAGAACACCTATTTTGTAGAGTAGAGATTAATTATTAATAAAGTCGATAGTTCTCACAATAACAGTTACCAAAAACAAACAAAAATTACGCTCAACCGACAAAAAACATGAATGTTAGTAGTAGTTTTTTTGTATGTTAATAATTTCAAATTAATGTCTAAATATTGAACATGTTTAATTTCATCAGAAAGACAAAGCTTCCATACTAATAACCGCAAAGGAGACATTGAGATCTTTGATGGCTGAAATTGACAAACTAAGCAGAAGAAATCAGGAGTTGATGTCTCAACAATTGCCAGCAGCAAATAAAGAATCTACAAAACCTAAAGAAATTATCAAACTCTCATCATATGAAAGATTAAACGTGCGAGTTTCGCACGTAACGGGGTCAAGTTCTTCAGAAGATGAATCAATGGTAGTGGACTTGCAAGTGAACGTGATGGGACAAATTTCTCAAGTTGATGTATTGATTCGATTATTGGAATTCTTGAATCAAGATCAACATGTCAACTTGGTTTCAATGGATGCAACAAATACAAATCATGCACCAGGGAATGATTTACTTCATCAAATAACCTTCAGGCTAAGGATTACTCAGGTATGTTATACTATATCCATGCATAAATATTTACATACAATTAATTGGTGAGATAATTAAGGGACAGATTCAATAACATTTGATATTATAATTTAGAGTTTTATGTTTTTTACACACTTACAATCCTCAACAAAATATAAAGATTTATATGTGTGACTTAAAAACAGTTATGATTAAAATCAAATAGTTTTTTAATCCCATAGTTATAAGTGTAAAAAGTATTTACATCGCCTTCATGTATAAATTAAACTTTAATATTCATGGCTTTTCAATGCAACAATTTTTAAATTTTAGAGATGTATTTATTTAATTTTTTCCCGTTTATAATTTTTATTGTTTTTTTTTTGTAAGCAAAATGCTACGATGATTATACGTTTCTAAATCAGTGTCATTCTAAAAACTATTCAAAACTCTAACAACAATAATGATATCACTCACGACAATAAGCTTATGAAATTATTCTTTCTCATACTTGAGATGGTGACTCAAAACTTAACTAATACATATTTTTTTTGTTTGAGTAAAAAAATATTTTTTGTCAAATCAACGCCGATCATACCATTACTCTAGATATAAGATCAATGATGACTCTAAACTTTTAGTTAAAGGTAACTATGTCGAAGAAATTCTAATATGGTCACATCACCAAATAAAAAGTGTTTGGCCACACACACATAAAGAAATATTTTTTTAATAGTAAAGAGGAAATTGATAAAAAAAATGATTGAATATTTTAAGGACCATCTTTTTATGTGTGTGCGTCCAAACACTATTGATTTGGTCTTGTGACTATGGAAGAATACCTCACTATGTCGATCATCAGCCATCAAAATTTAAACAAATGTTGATTAAGTATTTATCCACAATAGACCATATAAAATACTTTTCCACCCTAGCAATTGCCTTGTTTACATAAGTAGGTAATATTTTCAAATTTTTCAAAAGAGGAGGCTGCTTGATAAGTCTATAGTTCGATCTGCACTATGATAATATAATTGATACACTCAGATATTAGGTTTTGAAAATAGTGGCGGCTGCATAAACTTTATCACAAGATCCTAGAACCTCATTATTATGTTGATGAAAATTAATTTTTTTAGTATACAACTTCAATATATTGGTTAAAAGGAAGGAGCTTAGCAAGTGCAATTGTGTGCTTGAGATACTAATTAGGTCGATTGGTGTGCTGAATTTGTCACGTTCCAAAGATTACACAAGTCATATATTCAATTCAAAAAGTGAATTCTATTTTGGCAGCCACCGAAAATAAGTCAGCATAGATAAATTATGTCCATAAATTCTATTATAAAAAGTTGCCTCAATCGTAAAGGAAGAGTAGTAAACTTGTGGTAGAGCCTGTTGAGTTAGTTTATAATTTAGACAAATGAACAAACGTCACTTTTTTTGTTTACTCCTGAATATAAACGTCACATGAGTACTGCAAAGTTTTATTTTTTTAAAACAGTTTAATGGATAAAAATTTATACGCATTGTTGTATAAATAATTTACACATGCAATTAAGCTTATGTCATTTATATGTGAATTTGATACATTTATGTTTAAACACAAATATCTACATAGTGAAATATAATTAACTAAGTGTATATATTGTTTTTACACTAGTGCATATATCAATTTGGTTCTTTCAAAAAAGAAAAAAATGATTGATGTATTTTGCAAGAATTGTGAGCATTTTCATTTGTCATCATTGATCAATGTCACATTTTACTTTTGAAAACTACACTATAATACATACCACAAAATCTTCATTAGGTGAGGAAAAAAATGGAAACTACTTTTATAGAAGAATATTAATCAGTTTGGTGGTTTTGTGCAGATAAGTGAATGGGACGAGGAAGCCTTCCAGGAAGCAGTGAGAAGAGTGGTTGCTGACTTGATACAGTCCCAAGTGGACCAAAATATATGACTCACATGATCACTTGTTATTATCTTCAATTAATTAATTAATTAATTATTCTATGGTGGTAGCAAATCATTGATGTTATCTGTAAGCCAATTATTCTTTCAAAAAAAAAATGTGTAAGCCAAATTTTAAATTAGATTCACTACTTATTAATGAAATTAGCTTCACTACCCCCACCAGATTCTATATTTACGCTTGTTTTCATAAAATTTGATTTATTTGGGGGACATATCTATATATTTTTTTGTAAGTTAGTCTATAATATTTTTTATGTGTTCGTTAGGGTAACATGAATTGAAGAAAAAAAATGTGCACTGGTGAAAAAATAGGCAGACTTCAAGGAGTTGAGGCTATGGATACTCGATTGAATGATGCTGGCCTACTAGGAAATACCAACCAGGCCGTCACACTCAGGCTCAATAGGAGAAGGTTCCAACTTGGCATAATTAAGGAAATGAATGGTATTTTCTAGCTCATGGAATAGGTGTTTTTTTACCTTAGTAAAGTTTGATTGCATTATTTACCAATCTAGAATAGTTGAGAGGTAGTAACTAGTAAGTCATACATACCATGAACAACATAATTTTCTACATGAAAATCATGTTTGGAGATATCGACTTCTATAAAAATATTAAGAGTTTCGCAATGAATGTGTTGTGAATTCGTTGAGAAATCACAACAATAAAATATATGATGTTTGGAGCAAAAATAATCAAGCAACCAAAATAAGTGAGTGACAATTATAGACACAAGCAAAAGTAGAAAACAACGAGAGAAAAGAAGAGAGAACACACGAAATTTGTTTACCTAATTCGGTCTAATACTGACCTAGTCTGGGAGAGAGCAGCCCTCCGTTCCACTATAATGATGAGTAACTTTACAAAGAGATATCAAAGGGTTACAAGAATAAACCTTCAAGCCTAATTCTACCCAAAGTCTCAATCTATTCCCGTGACCAAGAGACTCAATCCTAATAATGTCTCCCAAGGTGAATCAATCACAACCCTAATGTTTGTTTCCAAGAGCAAACTCTATACAAACCCTAGTTTTCTTGTTGACTTCTAAACCCTTGTTTCAAACTCTCTACCTCTCCGGGTTTACTCTGATACAAGGTCTATATTTATAGTAAAAGTATCCCTAAAAAATTGGAACAAATCTCGGCCCAAAAATACGTTTCTGTTTTATTTTCTGCTGGAAAATCAGGATCCGATTTCCTCCATTTGGCCACCAATTTTTGTCGAATGGAAATGCTGAAACAACACTCAAAATCGGGTCAGGCCCTCATTTTTTCAATTCGGACCCCGATTTTGCCAGTTTTCAGAAACTCCAATTTTGAGTAATTTCACAACAATCTCCGCCTTGACTCTAAATTAGTGATGATGTCAATTTAATCATCAACCACCTTGCTGCTTTTTCCCTTGCTTCC
>Ga0315915_1003287_pt1 | contig 20562 bp, 15 predicted proteins | sample MpolbnodulesMG_FD_207738 | JGI IMG/M metagenome (GOLD analysis project Ga0315915, IMG submission 207738) | Medicago polymorpha root nodule microbial communities from Los Angeles, California, United States - branched nodules | ecosystem: Host-associated > Plants > Roots > Nodule | place: USA... | reverse complement strand
TAATTTTAGGGATCACTTTTGTTGCCACACTACAATTCAAGGTCCACAGTGATAGTAGTAGTTGATGAAGGAAAAGGAGAATTTGAACTTGTGGGACAAAGAAATGAGAACCAGCAAGAGCAGAGAGAAGAAGATGAACAAGAAGAAGAGAGAAGCCAACAAGTGCAAAGGTACAGAGCTAGGTTGTCTCCAGGTGATGTTTATGTAATTCCGGCAGGTCATCCAACCGTTGTTAGCGCTTCCTCGGATCTCTCTTTGCTTGGATTTGGTATCAATGCTGAGAACAATCAGAGGAATTTCCTTGCAGGTAAACTATTTTCTATACATGTTTCTTAAAGTTTGTTTTGCACAAACTAATAAATAGATTTTAAGCATACTCTTACTTACATCATTAGTAAATTCACTTTATTTACCGTCTTTGACCAATATATAAGTGTTCAATAATTGATGAAATAAGGGTAATTAAATTGATCAAGCATATATTAGTTATTTTTAATTTTTAGTGACATTTTAACATCAATTAAAATATTTGCATCTACTTAACTGAATAAGAAAAAACTTATCAAGATATGTTTATTTTTGTGTGATTGGAAATTTGAAGGTGAGGAAGACAATGTGATAAGCCAAATACAGAGACCAGTGAGAGAGGTAGCATTCCCTGGATCTGCTCAAGATGTTGAGAGGCTACTAAAGAATCAGAGAGAATCATACTTTGCAAATGCTCAGCCTCAACAAAGGGAAAGGGAAGAAGGAAGCCAGAGAAAAAGGGAGCCTATTTCTTCAATTTTGGGAGCTTTTTAATGAGTCATCAAATATTATGCAAGTATGCTATATGGAGCTATAGCTCATAATGAGCAGAGAATAAAACGGCATTAGCTTGTAACTATAACTAGAGTTCCACCTTTCTACTATGAATTAATAAACCATCAAGAATAAGTTTTGTGCCTCCTCTCTTACTACTATTTTTTTTCTCATAATACTCATCTATGCTACTATATGAACAGCTTTTCTTTTCAATTGAAGAAAAAAAAAAAAAAGAGCATGAGTAACTAAATCTAGCATGTAATGGTGGATGCATGTCCTTAAATTATATTTGGATAGTTAATTTAATTATAGGTGTTAGAGAGTCTCACATCGGATAAAATATGGCCTGAACATGCGATTTTGTGAGGTTGTGTTAGACTCAACCACAATTTCTAAGAATGTGTTGACTGTAGTCCTGAGAAAGTTTTTGTGACACCCTTAAATTTGTATAATAAATTTTTGCATCGAGTAAAGTTCTTGAAATTCTGCTATAATACTAAGTTTATTTAGCTTTTAACGTTTAAAGTAACCACACGTATACTAACTAGTCACTAGCTCATGTTTCTAACTAGTTTTCTTTGTCACAATTTCATGTATATTCTTTGCCAAACAATTTTCACCACCTTGTGATTTTGACGATTCTTGGTTAGAATTGCTCAACAGGGTATCAACAAGGTCGTGTCTCAGACAAATCAAGGTTATAGGTTTGAGCTTTAGGAGAGAAGAACTACTTGCAATTCATATGCAAAGTGATACTTTGAGTAGGTGACCTTGATCTGTTATAGACTTATAGCCTTGAGTAGGCCATGATTACGGGGACCTGTCAAAGTATAAATACTGAAATTTATACATTAATCAATCTCTCTTACCAAGCATAAACTTTATAAACAATATCAATTGTTACTACAATCAATTTTCTTAATACTTGTGATTTTCTCAAGGGGTTATGTATTTAAAGACGATTAGCGGTGTCGACGTATCCGTGTTAGGTGTCCGTGTCGGAGTCCATGCTTCATACCTATAAGCCAAGTGAGTGGTGAAAATTCGAAGGCAATAGTAATCCGGAAAGAAGTAGCACAATGCGTAGGTCCAGTACCACGTGATGAGCTTAGCAATGCATTTAGATCGTTGCTCTTTTGTCTCCCTATTTGCTCTTTATTTTGGACAACATTTGGAAGTTATTTTCTGAAACCTTTAAAAACACAAAAAATGTTCTTCATAAATTTTCTTCCAAACAGTTTAAACATTTGTGGGAGGCGAAAAGAGCAACAATCATTCATTCGATGTAGAGCCCTCAGGTATAAATGCTGGCCAGGGTGGGTCAATGGAATTAGGCCCTTGATAAGGATGGAATGGAGTTAAGAAATGAGGCCTAAGAGGAAGAGGGTGCGGATAATAATTTTAAATTTATTCTGAGCATAATTTAGGAGACTGAATGTAGAAACTGAGTATAAATTTAATAGCCATATTTGGATAAACTTAATTATGCGCTTACAAGATAAGTGTTTATCCTGTAAGTAAGTATGTCTGTATGTATAAAAAAATATAAAATATAGTCAATTTGTTGTTAATATAAGCTATGAGTTATTTTCATAAGGTATTTTGAAATGCATACGAAAATAAGTTGAAAACAGCTTATTGAATATTGACATTTTGTAAGTTGTTTTCATTATTTTATCCACAGGCTAACAAGTTGTAATGTCAATAGATAAGCTTAGATAAATCAATTTAAACAGAACTTATAAGTATTTGGGTGGCAAGGATTTTGAATGGGTAGCAAATGTTTTGGACTATCAAGATGAACTTTAACTATCTAGAAAATAAGATTGCTCTGTTCAATTCACTATTCCTGGGAAGTATTTGTGGATGCACCTAGTCATATTGATGGAAATCCAAGTTTCTGAAGGAATACTTTGATACGAAAAATTAAGTGCAAAAGAGAGAGAGAGAGAGAGAGAGAGAGAGAGAGAGAGAGAGAGAGAGAGAGAGAAAAGTAAGAGAGAAAAGAAGAATTTAAGAGAAAGTAGAGAGTGAGATTGAGAAGGGATGGGTTTAGAGGATCCAAATTTCAACCCCCAAAATGAGCCTGCAGCTAAATATGGAACAAACTTTACTTTTTATGTGCTTCAGAAATACATGTTGACTCAACAATCAACAAAGATGGAACAAACAAAGCTAGCTCATAAAAAGAAAATTAAGAGAAAATATTGAAACAGCTACTGTCATCCATTTTATCATTAAATTATGAGTCAAAACAAAATCCTTAAAATATGCTTTGATGAACAGCACATGGGTTGGTAGCTCAGAAAGATTCTAAAATAATGTATTCAATACACCACATGCAACTTCAAAGCTTATAGCCGTAAGCCTCATCCTCACAAATTTATCAGAAATACTCATAAGTATTCATGTTGTATAAACATTACATAAGTATTAGGAAAAAGGGTTTTAATAATTCAAAGTTCAGCGGAAAGATAAATAAAATCAGACCAAAGATTGTTACAGTCGGAGATCAAAACCATGAATATCTAATCTTATGTGTTGATGCATGTGATGTGAGTCAATTATGCAGTGAACTGAACCCAACAACTTAAAATTGCAAGTAGCTAAGGCTTAATTGGCCTACTCCTATCCAACTACCACACACCTTAATATATACAGTTGGGTGCAACAATATGCATTAATATCATTACAACTATATTCTACAAAAACAATTAAAACTCATCCACAATGGGGCTTCTATCCAAAATTGTCACTCTTCACTCCCCTCTATCAAATGTATGTGAAAAACAAACTATATTCCATCATAGGGGTGTCCCACTTATCAAATTATTGGACCACACAAATCAATAAGCATAACTATAGTATTATCTCTCTTCATAGATTATATGAGCTAAATGCCACCATTTTACTTTCATTACAAGTTTGGCATAAATATTTCATTTGTTAAATCTAACTAAGAGTAGTAAAGATACAAATTCAAAGACCAGCAATACTTGTTTATTATTATTATCAATTATTAAGATAAGAGCTTGTAATATATTAATTAACCAGCAGATCTAATCTAAAGCAAAACATACTATGACTATGAGTGCTACTTTATGACACAAAATTAAACAAATGCTTGGGGGAAGTGATGAAGAGAGGTATAGTGGTAGTAGCAACATATTACCACCATATAATATACAACAAAAAATTCATCAATATTGCAGTCTGCACAAGAACATCTTATCTTATGATTAAAATAAACAAATGAAAATAAAATTAAAAGATAGAAAAACACAACAAGTCCTCTTAACAAAATGAGAAAAAAAAGTTGTAAAGTTGAATCTTAGTCCTAGCCAAACGACAGACTCACTAAGCACTTACATTACTATATTCATTCATAGAAAAAAAGTGAAAAATTATGATGATTATGAACCCCAATATCTCCATTTGAAGGGACAATGTTTCATGATTCCTTATGTACTTCATATATAATATAATCATACATTGCTACTCTGACAAACAAACAATGTGACAATCCTAAAAATCCCAGTAATAATAATATAATAATAATGATGATAATAATTAATTAAATAAACAAACAAATCAAGAACAGATATTCTTAATTCTTAACTTCTCATTCACATTTCACACTTGCAACATAATTAATTAAAGATAATAATGAATCCTCAATTTCAATTACTGTTATTATAACAATAAAATTATAATAATAGGGGAATCAAGCAAACTAAAAATGGAATTAAAGATGGCATCCAAAGCAATTACAAGCCTTGGGAATGAATGAACATAAACCAAAAGGTTTATTGGGAATGTTGCAATCTATAGCATAGCAACAAGGAGAAGCTATGCAAATCCCTTTTGCTCCACCACAGCAGGTGCATATAGCACATATCCTGAAGCTTCCAAGTTTTCTTCTGCTTTCATTCATCATCATCATCTTCCCAGCTTCCATCACAGGCACCATTGGAAATGACCCATTTGCTTCCTATTCATAAAAAAACAATCTTTTTCAATTTTTAGTACTGCCCAAAAAAAATTCACATTTGCTTCCTAATCATAAAAAAACAATCTTTTTCAATTTTTAGCACTACCCACAAAAAAATCAGCTAGATCCATGAATTAAATTCAAAAGGGTATACATATATTATGAGCAGAGAAAGAGAGAGAGGACTTACATGGAGCAAGGTTGCTTCATTGGATAAAATGGAAACAAAAATGAGAGAGAGGATGAGACAATGAGAAGGAATCATCATGGTTGGTTTTGTAACAGACAAGAGTTTCATAGTCTTAGGTTTATGTTTTTGAAAAGGGGCTAGTTGTTAATCTTGTTTTTGTGTGGATGAGGTTTAAATTGGTATATTATAAATGAATATTTGGTGGCTATTTATGTATAAATTTGTGAACTTTAGCTTGGTATTGATTGTGTAAAGAGTTGAAGTAAACCAAACTGAAGTGAATAACTAGCTTTGAAGATATGCAACAAGTAAAAAGAGAAGGAAAAGAAATTGAAAATAGAAAGAAAATGAATTATGAGTTGGAAGTTGCAAGAGAGGGGAAACAAGGGTTTCCTTTGGAAACAGAGGTCACAAGAGTGACCTTGGTGTGTAGAAGTAAAGAGAAGAGAGTGACAGAGAAAGAGAGGAACTGTGAGATTATATTTAATTGAAAATATTGAACTAAAGTACAAAAACAAAAAAGAAATCAAGGGTGTAAAAGCTTCTTCCTTTCTTTCTCTCTCTACATCTCACTTAAATAGTTAAATGTGTGAATGCTAGTAAACCTAATAAAGGTAGACAATTTGAGTATGAAAACTTTCTACAGTTTAGACTTTAAGCTAGTTTGTTGACTCCATCTGTGAGGTTGGATCTTATGATTTTTGTTTGGATTGCCAATGAGATTTTCAGTATCAATCTGAGTTATCATGATTTTAAGCAAAACTAAATTTTAGAGCTTCAACCTACAAAAAGATTTATATCATAAAGAGTATGTCTTCAAATATTATGATTTTAACCAAAATTATATTTTATAGTTTCAATATACAAAAAGTTTTATATTATGAAGAGTATGTTTTCGAATATCATGATTTTAACCAAAACTATATTTTAGAGTTTCAACATAGAAAAAAAGATTTATATCACGAAGAGTATGCCTTTGAATATCATGATTTTAACCAAAATTATATTTCAGAATTTCAACATACAAAAAGATTTATATCATGAAGAGTATCTCTTCGAATACATTACGATTGCATATTTAAGTTGTAGTCAAAGTCTCTACTGTTTTATCAACTCACCGTGTATTGTGTCAAAGAAACATCAAACTCCGACAATTTTTTATAATCTATTTTGGACATTTTTTTGAAATTGTGTTCATCGTGAAAAGCAAGCTCTTTGACATAACATGTGTTTATTTTGGCGATGAAAAATCAATTGTAGACGTTAACCGTGGGTTGAGAATGAATCTATATTTTGTAGCTTTTCATTGTTCACAATGAAATGACAATTAAATGTATGGTGGCAATGACTTGTCGCTCCTCTGAATCGGTGTAAAATCATGGTGTCAAGCTCACTCTAACATACACCATATTAGCGCCTCCTTGAATACAAGGTAGGTGTGATGTATTCACGATAGTAGACTCTTATTTTGTCAAATTCATTGTCGCTCTAAACATGTAATTAAGTTCGGTTGCACTAAATGTTATAGAGAAGAAAAAATATATAATTAGCTCTTTGGTGGCCCTATTGTCTCTCCAACAAAATCTCAGTTTGGATTATTCAAAGATTGAATTTTGATAAATTTAATACATTAAATTAATTTAGAGCGAAAATTTTATCAAAGAGAATAGATAGACTAGAAAGGATTAAATCCAAGAGAGTAAAATGTGTGAGCTATTTTGTTGTTTATTTTTCAAATCTTAAGTAAGGAGTATGTTAACGAGTGTCCTTGAAGCATTGGTGTAGATATTAAAATTAATAAGTTTGCAATAAAAAATGGTGTAATTATTGTTAAGACAAAAGTAAACGTTTATATTTTCAAGACAAAATTTCTATTAATAGATTCTTTAATCAATGCCCTTAGAATTCTGATTAACAAGACCCTTTGAGTAATTATCAAAACATATCAATTAAAATTTCTATTTATATCAACAACAAAAAATGTAATTGTTTTATTTTTTTTCAGTATCATTTACTTACTGTTCCTGTAATAAATAATAAAAGCAAGGTGTCCCGTGAGCATAGCTCAGTTGGTAGGACAATGCATTATTATATGTAGGGGTCGGGGTTCGAACCCCAGACACCCCACTTATTCACCTTATAAGTTGAATTCTAGCCACTAGGCTACCTGAAAAAAAAAAAAATAATAAAAGCAAGGTAAATTAGTGTGGACCTCACACTATTGGGTTTATGTGAACAAAAGCACCACATCAACTCATTAAGCATATGAACTTCACAGGTTCTCTCCTAATAATAGAGTCCAGAAAATGCAAGTTGGTACTCACCTAAGTTATAGGCTTACGTTAGAGAAGACACAATAGTATGGTACTTTATTAACTGAAAGGGTAAAAAACGTGTGAAGCAAGATTGATTGTTTACATAAATTTAGATAAGATAAAATAAAGTTCGATTATGTCTCACTGTTAGATATGGTGTAGCTTTTGTCATCAACATTATATGAGAAAATCAGAGAATATGATGGTACTACTACTACTCTTGTCTAACCAAAACATTAAGCTCTAACAGCTTAAATAATTAAGAATAATCATTTTTAACCCCTAAAAAAAATCATTTTTAAGCTGGAAAAAGCCTTAGAATACTGAAACTTTATATTTAAAAATATGTATGCCTTAAATTGTTATACGTGAGACATTTTGGAGGTACATGTCTCTGTCCTTAAGAAACTCTGGCCTAGCTGTCTCCGACTCAAGCAATGGTAAGGACTTGTGTTTTGTTTTGATTTGACCCACAAAAAAAAGGCAGACTTGTGTCAAAGTAAAAAGAACCGTTCACACATTTGAGAAGGATGAAAAACACAAGTAAATTATTCAAATGCTCCTTGTCAGTTAACTGTCGAATTTTGAAGATATCGACTGCAGTTAACTACCGAGGAAAACATCGGCAGTTAACTACTGATGCGTTTCTGCTACAAATCTGGCAGAAGCTCTCTCATTCATTATTACTCTCATTTTACCAAAAAAATTTCAAATCTCTCTCAAAATCTCTCTAAAAAACCCAACAAAATCCTACCAAATTTATTCAACAAAATCACAAAATCACAAGTAATCATAAAGCTATTAACTTACATTTTAGTTGTTATAAATGTTTATTTTTTTAGTTTTTGAGTAGATTTAAATTAGTTTAGTTTGTGAGTAGATTTACATGTTATAATTATTGTTTAGAGTAGATGTTAGTTGATTAATGTAGTTAAAATGTTTGCATGATATTTATGTTATAATTTAGAATTTTAGGGTTATTTTTTATTTTGGTGTTTTATATTTATTTTTTTTATTTTAGTTTTTAAGTAGATTTACATGTAAGAGTGTATGATTTATTTTAAGAGTAGATATAAGTTAAATAATTTTGTTATATTTTACATTATTTTTATGTTGTTTTTTTAGGTAAAACATTTTACGGTTATTTTAATTATTTTTAGGGTTTATGTATAATTTACACTCCAAGTGTTTGATGAAATGTTTGAATGAGTTTTTCATTGATTGTTTTCAATTTCTTATTGTGTAGATTTGAAACAATGGCTGGGTGGATCGACGTTCATGCACAATTCAACGGTGGAGAACCTCAGAGGTTGAAGGTTCGGTGCCTTGGTGTAACGTTAAGAGGTCTCAAAGATCAACTAAAGGAATTCAACCAAGGAGTCAACCCCAGAGACACAAGGAGGGTGAAATATGTTCGGTATAAACGTCCAACGCTCGACGATAGGAGAATATCATTCACTTGGGTGGAATTAACGAACGACGAAAACGTGAAGAACGTGTTTTGGGAGCACAGCATGTTCCAGTGGATCGATATGCGGGTAACGTTGCTGAGATCAACTGAAGATATTATCAACAGTCTGATTCCACCAAAAGATCGTGATTAGGTAGGGACATGCACCTTCCAACTACAACAATTGTCTTCCTCTGAATGGGGTAATTCAAACTTGTTAAACGGCGGGACTCCAACATTCGACTGACATTTCTACTGTTTCATTCAAAAGATTAAATTCTTGTTACGCTGGTTTAAATGAAGGTATTGCAGTGTCAAGGAATGGACCTCATTCTTTTGATACTTGAATGCCGTCATTTAAACCAAGACTAACAAGAATTTAATCTTTTGAATGGAACAGTAGAAATGTCGGATGAATGTTGGAGTCCTGCTTAGCGAGTTTGAATTTACCCTATTCAGGGGTAAGATAATTGTTGTAGTTGGAAGGTATATTTCCGAATGTAATGTAATGTAATGAATTTACCACTTTTCGAATTTATTTATTGATTACGCAACTTTTATTCGAATTCATGTTGGACTTAATTAGTGTTTATTCGAATACGCAATTTTTAATCAAAATCATTCAATACGCGATTTTAATCGAAATACGCGATTTTAATCGAAATTATTCAAAACGCAATTTTATTCAAAGTACCATAATGTCAAGCAAAATGCGCGTGACACAAAAAAAAACATAAAAAAAATCCAAAACAATTAGGCATTAGAAGCCATTACATTCATTCTTCCTCGTCACACAAGTCAATCGGGTTGCCCGCTACAGTCCCTTTTGGTTGAGGACCAAAATAGCATGTCCTCTCGCTCCTCCTCAACCTCGATTGATTGTACACCGACACCTTCGAACCCTTCTTTTTTTCGGAACCATCACAAACAATTATGTGCCATGTCATAGGCGATTTTTCTTTCTTCTTGTCATCACCATGAACGTTATCCTGGTTTTGATTCTGAGACATATCTACATAAAAAAAATTGGCGATCAAAACCTAAGCTAAACAATAATGCCATCAAATCAAAAAATTAAAACCTAAACCTAAATCTAAACTATCATCAAAACATACACCTAAACCTAATCAATTCTAACAATTCTACAACAATTCATCAAAACCTAAACCTAAAAATTTAATAAAACTTCTATAACAATTATAACAATTCATAACAACCTAAACCTAAACAATTCTAACCTAAACTATCCTAAAATCATAAAACGTAAACCTAACAATTCTAACAATTTTAACAATTCTACAACAAATCGTCAAAACAAAAAAACCTAAACATAAATCTAACATATCATAAAATCATAAAATCAATAAAACCTATGTAATCAAAATTTAACAAAAAAAACAAACAATTCAACCACAAAACAACAATGCAATAGGATTCAAAAAAAAGGATAAGTGTAGAAAATATTGTCAAAAAAAAGGCAAGAAGATAGGAATGAAATTGATGCGATGCATTTTCTTAGATGATATTTGTTAGGTTAAATTACTGTTAACCTAATACAGCAAATGGGAGGGAAAATATTAGGTTAAGTTGTTGCAGACCTAACAAAATTAATAAATAAGGATAAGTGTAGAAAATATTGTCCAAAAAAAAAGCAAGATGATAGGAATGAAATTGGTGCAATGCATTTTTTTTAAATTACTTCTAACCTAATAAAACAAATGGAAGAAAGAAATATTAGGTTAAGTTGTTGCAGAGCTAACAAAATTAATAAATAAGGATTTGTACTACCCTCGTAAAAATTTATGCTAATTCCATCACTATTCACGCCAATAACATCAGTTACCAAAAATATATTGTACTCACAAAACATTAATAGGTCATATATTTTTTGTCTTGGTGTAAAGCAAGGATTAAATACTCTCAACGGCTCCTTTAACGTTTTGTAAAATTACAATTCGCTCATTTGTTGTTTATCTAATTTTATATATTCTCTTCACTAATTATACCTTTCCTTTTTTACTTTAAAATTAACGGAGTATTCCTTAGCAAATACACCAGTTTAAATTTTATATCCAAACATGATCTAAAATAGAGATAAAAACACAAATGTTTAAAGCAATGCAAGAGCAGATAAGCACTACATATATACTAACGAACAGAAAACAGTGTATCAAATTTGCTTATCCTATGCTTTAACATTATGAATACTCAATATGTAATATTTATTCATTGCTCATTCCTCCAATTTTAATGATATATACCCTGCACAAAAATAATAGTAATCCCACTAAAGGAAAATTTAAAACTTAAATCAAGCTCTATGTATTTAGATATTTTTGCTAATTTAGCAACAAATTCATAACGGTTTATCCTCTTGCCATCAATTTTTTCAATTTTTGTTTTTTTCAAAGGGACCTCCTAAAGTGGTTGAGATCTCATTCTAGATGTGACTCATCAACCAACTAAATTAATGAAGCACTCCTTTACTCACTTGGCATGATCAAGTAGCAATACATGCAAGTTAACTGCACTTTTCATGGAATATGAAGATTCAAGCAAGCAGCAATATCTACAAAGGAAGTGTACATCAAGGGCAACAAAAGGAAACAATTCCATTAAATTGTTCTTTTCAGATATTAAAAAACTTGCACAGTTAAACAAACTTACCAATATTTGGGTGTCAATTCTAGAATGCAAAATGTACAACCAGCCAAAATTGTGGATATACTTGTTATGACGTTTTCTATGAATCAAAAGTGGAAGTGGGGAGAACGAAAGAATCAACGTAGTACCTACCTGCATAAGCTTATAGATAACACTTGCCAAAATCACTGGGCTACATATCAAGCATATGGCACATGTATCTTCTAGTTTAGCCATAAATTGTTGCTTCTAGTAAAGCTAATAGAAAGGATTTAAATTCCCCACTTTGATTTAGTTGCATTGCATGTACCGTTAACAAAACTCCAGGACAGAAAGGACTACCGCCTTTTATTGGATCATGCAGTTGAGGCTTGATATCTGCAAAACAGCATATAATTAATGTGTGCTTTTGCTGTTGCCGAAATTCACAGTTTAGACTTTTGCCCTTCAACTTCTGCACAATGAACTCTATCCAAAATAGTCATCACTGCAAAACTGATATGGAAAACTAGTATTACATGAGAAAAATATAGATGCATAAATACATACTTTACAATAATCAATACTTCATTGGACAGCAGCCAAATTCTGATAAGATTGTCCAAAAAAATTAAGGATATTGATCCTAATGTTGGCTTGCCATTGCAACAAATTTCTATACATGCCGTGTAAAAAATAAACCCAACTGTTTCGTTAAAGAAAAGGATTTGCTGGAAGATTCACACTGGAGCCAAACATTGATTTATTATATATTTCCAGAAAGATATTTTTTACACTGGAGAGTATTTTCAATAGATAGATTGGCTTAAGAACTGAAGAAATGTTCACATTGGATTTTGACCAAATGTGACAAATATTTATGAAATTTATACAATTTCGCAGCATGAAATCCAGAACGACTGGATTTGCCAACTGCATTCAATAGTAGATTGACAGAATCATTTTGACATGAACTCTGTTTGGAACTCTGTACATCTCCAGCAATGGGGAAATCAATTCACAGATTACGCTTTCTCCCCTAAGAAAAAAATTGTAAAACGCAGATAGCCCATTTCCAAGAGACAACATTATCCCTCATCATCAATGTCATCATCACCGGAAGGATTCGGTCTAGTCTCTGATAATGAAAGCCTTCTTGGCTTTACTGAGCCCGACTCAACAAGTCCTTCTGATGATAAACTTAATGCAGCAGTTCCTGATGAAGAACCTAGCAGACGCCGTCCTGCGGCTTCAGCTAAAGGTGATGCAGATACATTATAGGTGAAGATTCCCATTGGATGGTCAAACTTGCAGCTTGGGCCAAATTTGCATATGCCATACCGCGAATAGAATACACAAAGTGGTTCTCCCTGCAGAAAATGGGATTACCTCTATCAGATTGTACCAAAATCAATGTGATGAGAACATTGATACAATAATTGTGTATCTTATTATCTCTCTCAAATAACTAAAATAATGCATTTATTCGCTTCACCCAATTAAAGGTCAATGTTTACTTTATTTCACACATTTGAAAGAAGAAAATAATAACACAAATATTTTGGGAATGATATGACCATCAACAGCAATGCTGCCACAGATCACAATTTGTTTAGAAAACATAAACAACTCATACAAGCTACTATTTCCCGCGGTTCCCATATATCCCATACTGCCTCTGCTCTTTTTCCTCTCTCCAATATGAGACCATGGGATATTAGTTACTCCCTTTGCTGGTCATGATTACTTGGGGAGCCGTTACCCTGTTTCCCATGTAACATCTTAAGTGGGAATATATCACAGACCAACATAGAAGTATTAATTTTAAACTGTTATTACTGTTAGTAAACTCGCATTTTTCTTGTTGTGTTGATAACTTTTGGAATATGTTAAAAGCCTAGCTTTTAGAAACAAAGTGATAAAATGTTAAAAAAAAAAAAAAAAAGGCCAACAAGTTATCATCATACAATACAACAGCAAATTTATCAACACAGAACGCCAGAGAAGTTATAATCAATCTTCCTTTTAGCTCCAGCGTCGAGTTCATAATTTCTGGAGAAAGATAGATATGTTATCCTAAATCAGATGACCCATATTGAGTATAGGGTCCCAATATTCCTGCACAGAGCACAAAGCCCAACAATTGTGTTGGGTATATCTCTACTAAAATCGTAGGGTCCTGTCCAGAGCTAAAACTCAAAGGATACAAATACAAATAAACTGACAAAAGTAAAGGGGTTTTTTTTTTTTTTAATGCAGTAAAAAATGAAATAATCCACAAGCAAAATTAAGAAGACTCGTTCTTTTTCGAGGCCTTAGCAAACTCAAAATTTAAAACCTATGATAACTATAATGAAGTATAAATTCAGAAATAAATAACTTAACAATGAAACATAAACATGATATAGAACCGATAACAAGATATCAACTCACAGGACGCAAAGGAAGGCCAAGGGGACTCAAAACACAATCAGGGGCAGGAATCGTCCTCTCGCGTGGATGGTGAAAACGACAGACAGCACCGAACTTGCAATCCCCAGTCTTCATGTAGAATTGGCATTCAGGCTGATCAGGTCTCTCTGGAAAAATGTTCTCCCTTTGCAAAGCATAGAATCCTACTGGAACAGAGCCAGAACGGTATTGAGAATATACCCCTTGGAGTCCTGCATTTTCTGGATCACCTTGGTGAGAAGTTCCATAGGTTTGATCATTTCTCATTGTTTGTTGTGGACTGTCTGATCCCATTTGACCCTAGAATAATGAATATTCCATTAGATGTTAACACATTACAGTACTGGTAAGTTTTTAGTACAAAGATAATTGCATATCTGCCATATTACATTAAATTAGAGGTTAAAGGATAGTTAACCATATCATAAAGATGATGCCAAGTAATTCTCTGAAAAACGCAGACAGTGAAATTGCTCTTCAATAAAATTACAATTTTCCAGAAGAAAAAGACCTTTATGGACAAGGACATGAGATGGGGATGTATGCCAATCGCCCAACTAACTTAACCATGGTGTTATGAACCAACTCTTCAAAAAGTTCAAGCCACCAAGTGACAGCAGCACATGAATAGTTTTATGCCGAACAAGCCCCCCACCACACACACACACACGTGTATTTTTGGAATAAAACAAAAAAAAAATCATGACACCATGTCACTAACCAACTATACCAAAACCTTAAGCTATGTGAAAACACAAATGATTTTAAATTCGACAAACAAAAACAATATGACACACTCTTGAAGTGTGGCTCATAATCAACCACAAGCATAGATTTCTATTCCTTTGTTATAACCTATCCTACAAAAAGATTAGATGATCTTACATTGTATGTACTCCACCCAGGCACTGAAACCACTCCTTGAGGTAGAATTAAAGGTGCATAACTTGAGGGGCCTTGCCACCTTGGACTGGGAATATATGATGAAGTAGACCAATTAGTAATTCCTGCCGCATATGACTGCTGACCTGCTGTAGTTGGAGACTGGACAGTAGGATAAACAGGAGAACCCCTCATTGGAAGTACCATATTACTTGGTTGAGGATGGTGAAATTTACAAGTGTTCCCAAATTTGCATTGACCAGTTCTTAAATAATAAGCACATTCAGACTCATTCTGCATACACAACAAACAAAGAAAATATAGAATTAGACTATTAATTAATATTAAGGATCCCATAAAACATTCAGGTGTAAGGTAATAAATAGAAGCATACAAGACCACAAATTTTAGAAAAACAGAGCTGCGAAGAATGCTCTGAATCAAAGCATAGTACAAAAACTTTATACGGCAAGTCCATTGCATGAAACCAAATGAGTAATGAAACAATAATTGGCCACAAATCAATGAACGTTTACTGATTTGGCTGTAATTACATATAAACAAGAGGGAAATTTTGAATACTAACTGGGCGGAGTGGATAGCCTAAAATATTCAAGGCAACTCTTCCAGCAACCCCAGCCTTGTCTTTAGGATGATGAAACCTGCATGTGGCTCCAAATTTGCAAGTTCCTGTTTTCAGATAGTACTGTAAAACACAAAATAGATATCAATATTTGTAATATGGTGAATACGTAAAAATACACAAGTACAGATGTGTACAATGACTAAAGCAATACTAGGGCTTAACATTATAGGCTCGTTATTAACATTGATATTTCATGCAACTAAACAGAATAAATAGATCTTAAGAGAAACATGGATATGTGTTTTTTTAAGTAACTAGCACACTGGAACCAGTGAATTGTTAAACGGGTTTTCTTTTGTTTCACATAGGCTCCCTCTACTGGAGGTAATCCTATTTGAGGCATGTCAGGCACTAAATGTAAATTCATGCATACAAAAAGCAACATACAAATTTGATCAACTTTCTGCCCAAATACACTACTTTCAAACAAATCTAAATAAGTCATTCCAGAGAGGCAGATATAATAATACAAAAATGGATTACATGCATAATGCAACACTCATTGACAGCTTGATCTTTTTAGCCCCCCACTGCCAATCTCCATTCATCGAAGTGTTTAAACCTTCCAATCTTAAAGACAAAGGATGTCTTCCTTATATTGGACATGAGGACTCCAAATCTAATTATCGCACATAGATTACTTTTGTTACTTATAACATCATTATCTTTTATTAGGATTTTTTTTTAGGAGACCTTTTATTAGAAATTTGAATTGCAATCAAATAGAAATAAACATTCATATGGGCTGATCTCTCAGGAAATTCCAAGTATCCTTGAGAGTTCCAGTTGGTTTCAAAGCCTCATTTTAACCCCGGCCTTGATCATGGGAATACTTTCTCTCCTTTTGCCAAACCGCCATTTGTCCAAATTGTCTATATATGGTCTCAATAAATTCCCAATGCACAGTTTGCAAAAATTAGTAAAGTTATACAGCATTTGGTATAGTACGTACTAAGGTAGATCATTTTGTGTCTAATAATCATTTATCCTCTAATAATAAGTTTACATATTTGTTATTCCTAGATAGGGGTTATCATTACTACAAGAAACAATCAAGAAGGCATCGAATGTCTGAATTAGCATTTATCTTTTAAACTGAAGACTTGGGCCAACTACAGTATTTTGTAGGGATTGAGGTTATGCAGTCAAAAATGAGCATTGTCAAAAGCAGAGTTTCAAGCTATGGCTCTTGCAACTTGTGAACTTACATAGACATAAAACAATTGCTTTAGTATTAAATTTTGCAAGAGAAGACCTATAAAACTTATTTGTAATGATTGAGTTTCATTGCACGGACGTTGGATCCAATCTAGTCATTCAACATCTAATCGAACATAGAAGCTGATTGCCATCTTATATGGGATAAAAGCGTCACTATGGACATCACTGCTACTTCATATGTGAACTCATTAGATGAACTATAAGGCATATTCACCAAATCTCTTCAAGCACATAGGATAACTTTGATATATAACAAACTTGATACACATGACATGTCTGCCCCATCTGAATTGGGAGAGTTGATTATTATAAATAATTTTCTCGTCTTGTATCCCTATAATTTAGGAGTTATCTTTTAATGGGATTTGAATTGTTACTGGATATAACTATAAATTCAAAGGGCCTAAGAAGAAATCTCTCAGCCCATTCCAAGTGTTCTAAAGATTTCATGTAACAAATTTTAAACATTTTAAAATTCCATCTATGAAATAGGAATTCACAGAGCATGCACATGAACAAGCAATATGCACCTTATGCAGTCATTGAGAAACAAGTACATGCCTGACATTCTGGCTGCCCTAACCTTTCTGGGAACTCGCCTTTCATCCGTGCAGTGGCAATAGCCTGACAATATTCAAAGTAAAACTTATCAGATACCTGTATTATTTAATTATGTCTGGGCAAATAGAAAAGCATCAACAACACGGCATGACAGATTCAACATTTCATTATGGTTTTTAAAAATAAGTGAAAACAATAAAAAGAAATATGCTGCTTAATAGAGAATGTATCTGTAGAGAGAGAAAATGTTATGCACAATGCAAAGTAATATACTCCTGAGCATGTGTGTGCGTAATTGTTTTCTGAAAGAAACCAAGCAGAGAACACTTATTGAAAGAAGAATATGAAGGGGCAAAGGCAAAACCAAATAGTTTCAATTTCAACTGTCTATTACGACCATCACCACGGCAGTTGGTGATAATAGGGGTGCTTTTGATTGAATAAATATAAAAATCAAAGAATTAAGTTCAAGTATCAACAGTATCTAATACATACAGGATAAATTTATAATGAAAATTTGTCGAAACGCATTGTATATAGCTCATACCAGCTTCCTGTTAGGAGGATGATTAAACCGACATGTTGCTCCAAATCTACAAAGACCGGTTCTGATGTAATATGAACAATCTGGTTCTCCTGGATGCTCCGGATACGGTCCTGATTCCATTGTTTCACTTGGCCTCAAGTTCATTTGCCACATTGCCTCTGAAATACCAAAACATTTACAAGTCAATTTCTAAAAAGAAAAACTGAAGTAACATATCTATAACAAATCATCAATTTCACTTTCACCGCATTCAAAATACAGAGTCTCAGACTCTTGTATTCGCCATTTTGATTATGTGAGTGTAACATAACTTGGCTTTAACTTATAGTTATGTATCTGAAAAATGGAAGGATAGAAAGCTCCAAGTCACAGACACTGGCAGGGTCCTTGATGGCCGGCCCCACTCTGTGATGAAAAAGTTAACCCCTTTGTATGACTTTTCAAAAGCTGTAGTGTCCTGGTCTACACTACAACTTCTTCACACACACAAAAAAAAGTTCAAAAATATTCATAGATAAAAAAATGGTGCAAAAGTTTCGATCAATTACAATTTGCAACTTGAATATTTAATAATTAATATATGTTCAACAAAAACAATTTATCTATCATGAAATCAACGGTCTTAACATTTATTCATAATTAAAAAAAATAAAAAATTGTTCGTAATTTTCTGAGAAATCAAAGCTGCGATCGCAACCTTGCATGCATATGTTAGAAAGCATGTGAAACTAAAAAAAAAAAAAAAAAGGAAAGGAATTACTAGTTTGAAAAAGGGAAAAAAAGACATTGAATAAAATTAGATTTGAATTTAAGAAAAGTTTTTTGCAGAAACATGAGCATGAACATTACCAATAGAAACACATGAAACTGCAACTCAACAAAAAAAAAAAAGTAGTTGGTTTGTAGAGAGTGACGGTTATTGTAAGAAGAATCTCAGATCTTATAGAATAATAAGAGATTGAAGAATTAATCGAGAAAGTAATTAAGCGATGATCGGTGATGAAATGAAAAGAAAATAGAACCTTGAGGGATAGCATCGTATTCCATTGATGCGGCATATAGAAGTATCAGATTAGAATTAGAATTGGAATTGGAATCATGTCACACTCAAAAACTTACAGCCCCACGTTTCGTTAACTCACTCAAATGAAACGAAATGGATTGTAACTCCCTGAGATCAACCTCCACCCTCAACTCAACAAGAGAAAGAGAGAAAACACAACAGCGACTAAAACAATTATAATAATTATATTAAATAAATTATTATTTATTAATATTGTTGTGATAATAAAAAGGGAAATGAGTGAGAGTGAGAGAAAAGAAGAGAAAAAGAGAGAGAGGTGTGTGTTTTGCACTCCTCCACAAATGAGAACAAAGAATAAAAGCCAACCAACCAACCTCATCTCATCTATCTATCTATCTATCTATAACTGTTTCTTTACTGTTCCTAGTGATCTATCGCTCGCTCCCTTTTTTCACCCGCCTTTTCCACAACACACGTTTCTTTTTTTCTTTTTTTCTTTTTTTCTTTTTCCTTTTCCTTTTTGTTTAATCCACATATTTTGACTTTCCATCCTTTTGTCCCCATATGTCAACTTGTTATAAATGCTCTTTAAAAATGGTCGGAGGTTTAAATTGTGACCCTTTAAAAATTAATCATGTCCTTTAAATGTTATTCTCAAGTTGTTAACTTAGAATGGTTAAGTTAACAGACAGACTTCAGAACGTTCTGAAGTGTTAGTGTAAAAACAGTTTAAATAATTAAATGTGTTTATGTGTGATGTGTTTAGTGTAAGTAAATAGTAAAGAGAAGAAGAACACACAGAAATTTATAGTGGTTCACCCAATATGGGTTAGTCCACTCCTCACAATCTTGTGAGATTTTCCATTATGATGTTTGAGATAACTTCTCAAATCATGCACCTTACAACCTTGTTCACCTGAATAATTACAACAACTGTATTCTCTAAGCCTCAGCAGACTTATTACACCTTTCTTGTTAAGTTACCCACTTAGACTTTACACCTTTCTGCTCAAACTAACACTTTAGTACCCCTAAAGCTAGATGAGACTTTGTTTACAATTTGTATGAAGTTTGAATGATTTGAATCACACAAGAGAAAAATGGAGGGAGAGATTTATCTTTAAAAAGATGAGAGAAATATTGATGCACACTTTTAAAGACTTCTTGGAATCTTTGTGAGATCAATGTTTTTGCTAAAGCTTCAAACACTCTTAAGATGTTTTCTTGTATGCTTTGCAAAGGTGTGTGTTATGTTGAGGCCTTGATCTCTATTTATAGAGTTTCTTGAGCCTTTGTAGCCGTTGGAGAGTGATCAATAGTCTTGTGCCACGTGTCCTGAGACCTACCAACTTTCACTTGAAATTCTGGGCAAAATGAAATACTTCAGAATGTTGTTGTGTTCATCATGATCTTCATTTGGGTTCATGTGGATGAACGGTCAGATATGCATCTGGGATTTCGTAGATGAATGTCACATAAATTTTTGGGTTGTACTATGAAGATTATCTTTGTACGACTTCAGAATGTTGTTAGATCAGATCTTCTTTGAAATCTGTCTTGGAACATGTGCAGGATCTCATAAAGTGGAGCTGTCACTTCACTTCCATGCTTTAGGGGATTTGGTTTGCTTTGTACAGTACCGACTCTCTTATGTGTTGAAATCTTGTTGAATCAGACTTGATCTTGCTTTTGGATTTACTCTTTTACTTTCCAACCATTGTACTGTTCATGTCAGAAAAAGCATGGAGCAGGATCGAACTTTCTGAACTCAGGGGACTTCATAATGTTTCTTTTGTTTCACTTAGGATGATTTGTAAGACTCTTATTTGATGTAATCAAATCCTAATAGTGAAACATT
>Ga0315915_1003286_pt1 | contig 20566 bp, 7 predicted proteins | sample MpolbnodulesMG_FD_207738 | JGI IMG/M metagenome (GOLD analysis project Ga0315915, IMG submission 207738) | Medicago polymorpha root nodule microbial communities from Los Angeles, California, United States - branched nodules | ecosystem: Host-associated > Plants > Roots > Nodule | place: USA... | reverse complement strand
TACAAACAATTAAGTTGTTGATGATTTTCACAATGTAAAATTCAATAGATTAGAATATGTTTTTATCATAGATGATTGTAGAGTCATTCTAGCTAGACACAACATGTTAAGATAGTTAGAGTTAGTTAATAATAGTTGGTTAGTTACATTAGTTAGAGTTTACTCAATTAGTTAGTTTAATTGAACTCTATAAATATGATTATTATGTACACAAGTCACTATCTTTTGATCAATATAATTTTCTATAAATTTTACTTTCACTTGAGTTATAAAACTCTTTTATCTTTTTTTTTCTTCTTATACTCAATCTTAATATAACAACTTTTAAATTGTTTTTACGGGCTAAATTATGATACGATATTACTTATATATTGACAAGGGCACCTATTTCTTAGGTGCAACTTTCATTTTTCTCCAGATTGTATTATTATGAATTTCCTTTGCAATAAAAAAGGAACTTTTGTGAATACCCTTGTGATGATAGTGATATGTTATTTCAAATAAAAAGTCATGTAAAATAAAGTTGACGACCAAATTATCATAAAATATATATACAGCGATAGAAGAAATTAACAAGTCATTCAGAAAATGACCTGAAAGAGGGCATGCATTAGGAGGACATGGTATGTTCCTAAAGGCCTACATGTCTACCTTGAAAGACAAGGCAAATTTGGTACTAAGTGGTTGTTTTCCCAAACATATCTATCACCCACTTCCAACCACCATAAAATAAAATGACATTGATAAAATTATTACTATAATCTAATCTAATCTAATGTAAGGACTTATAGTCACATATGGTTGTTAAGGTCCCACGAGTTCGTTTTTCAGTCTACCTCTATCTAATCAAAGTTTGTTGGGAACAAAATCATCCACTACAATCCAACGTTTGATTAAGCAAAACAGTTAGGAGTATCATACTTTTCATTCATCATGTGTTGGAAAAAGGACCTCCTTTGCTAACATCCATGGAAAACGATGCATTAGTCCATCTGTATGTGCATATCCTCCAATCGATACACTTCCAAATTGCGGTAACATCGGTATTGACTTTTTAGTGACAAGAAATTTCAAGTAGCATCCTTTGATTAGACTTTGCCTCTTTACCTTTTTTCTATGTTGCGGGTACATGTTACCATACCGTGGTATCGTACGAGAATACTGCAATTTTAGAAAAGGTAAGGTAAGGTGCGAGTATGTCAATAAAATTATAAGTTTTGTTATAGAATAGTATAATATGAAAGAGTTAAATTCTTCAACTCACAATAAAAAAATCACATTAGAAGTTTAGGACTCGTTTGTTTTAGATTTTAAAAAAAATGAATTTTTCTTTGTATTTTTAAAAATATTTTTTTTTTTAAATTTATTCAAAAATAGTAAAAGTTATTTCAAACTTATTTGATATGAGTTAAAAAAGAGATTTTGACATTCACTAATTTAAATATTCATTGTTCGAGATTTTACATAATAAAAATCACATATTTCTCAAAATGATTTTTTATGATTTTTATGAATAGCTTCTATTTTTAGAGATTTTTTCAAAATTTTATTATACAAAAAAAATTATAACCAAATGATGAAATACTTAGAATGACATTTTAAGTTAAGTTATTCAAACAAATTTTTCATTTGAAGTTTTCCTTGAAAATTTCTTTGTTAAAAAAATTATAACAAAAACATATTACATTACAAAATCTATTTTAAAAAAAGCTATAACAAACGGGCCATTAAAAAGTTAAAATTTAGAGTTGGTTACAACAACAAAGAAACTCAAACGCACAAATAATATTATATTATCATATTAATGTATAAGAGAAAGCCACAAATTTCACTCACAATATAATAATGAACAAAAATGGAATATCACGAGTACCATACGTGTACCCGGTATATGTACTTTACCATTTTACAAGTATCCATGCTTAATAGTTTTTTTTTCTCCAAAAGAATGAAGTATAAATATTACACCTATTTCCAAATTTAACTTACATTGAGGTGCTAGTTTAGTGCTTGTAGTTTAGTCTCTTAATCTCTAGTACAAATATATACTTTAGTCTTTTATATTATACATACACTATTATATTTTTTTTCAATGTTTAACGTTGGTAACATAAAGGACCAAAATATCAAAATTTGTAATTTAACCAAAAATGTAGAAGTAATAAAAGGAAGTATCACCATAATGTTTATCTTTTCTTATGGTTGTGATGTACTACTCAACTTGAGGTGTGCTATTTTATCAACATGACTTTCGTATCGTTTAGATTTGAAATTGAACCTAATTTACATTTACAAAATTGATTTGTAAAATGAGAGATACTACTTTTATAATCTCTTTCTAACTCACCTTAACAAACTCATTTCATATCGATGGATGATTGATTAACCATTAAATTTGATGGGTACTTTATTTAGAGCAACTCTATATATGGAGCAGCTTCTTGAGTTCTTAAGTTTATGAAACGGTTCTTATTATATTTCATCATTATTTGGGCATGTAGTTTGATGTAACATGTAATGACCATTCCTTATAATTGTTTACTATCCCTTATATAAGAAATGGTTGCTTAGAACTACTTGAACTTAGTAGTTTGCATTTTATGAGTACTAAAAATGTGTAGTAGAGTAAAAAAAGATATGTATCAGAAATCAGTGACAAATAATTCTCCAATCCTCTACTATGGATTCGATGCATTTCTATGATTAAATTATTCGTATGTGTTTAATTTTTGTCCTGTGGATGGAAACATTCTACAAACACTCCTCATGCGATTCATGCCATTTAAGGAATTAAGTAATTTTGTGAACCACTGACTTCCTCTAATGTTCTATAGTATGTATGTATGCCATATTCACCTGTACTCTGTTCTTGTTATGTTAACCATTTTTACATTAACGAAAATACTCACTCTTCCTCTATAAGTCTTAGATCAATTGACAAAAATACCAAAATTGTTAAGCATTATGACCGGTGTTCGAACCACGGCTTATCCACTTGTGTTTGTGAGTTTTTAATGACTGTCATTTTGTCTATCTATCAAAAAAAGAAAAAACCCACATTTCGAGAGTAATCCTTGACATTTATTTTATTTAATAATTTATAGGATATAAAATTCAGGATTGTTTGCAGTCCGCAATTTTACAAATTTATGTAATCAACACATCCATGGCCATTGGATCATATAGGAAAATGCATCCTATATTGGAGCTTAATAGCACAACAACGAAAGAGACTATATCCACTTTAAGAAGTTTGTTTTTTGTTTGCAGACGATGTGGTCCTACAATTTCGACATTATTAGTTGAGTTAAAGGTTAAAGACAAATTTTCTCTATTTAGATGTAACCGTTCTCACAATTGATGCATTATGATGGCGGATCCAAGTATATTCATATAATCACTCCTATCAAATTCAAATGATTATTTGCATGTGGTACCGTAAATTCATTTATACAAAAAAGGAGTAAAATGATGTTAAACTTAAAACAGAAGTAAACATGCACATCACATTATAATCATAAATGTGAATATAAAAATTGACTAAAATTCAACCAACTTCCCGTGTACTACAAGCTTCAACACATATATATGAAAACAAAGACTAAAGTAAACTCAAAAGTCCTTGTAACAAATTATTATTCTTTAACTACCCTCCCAACCCCTATTACTATGTCTATATTCACTTATATATTACACACTTCATGTAACAAAAAACATTCTCCAAAATCAGTGTTTGCATTACAAGCAAAGCAACACCTCTTTCCATTTCATACCCACAAGCCTTTCCAAATTACACACAAAACACAAAAGCAAAGTCATCATATAAAATTTCCACCACCATGACTAAAGAATGTGACTTCCATGAAGACGAACGCCGCCAACTCATCCGTCGCATATTCGCCGCAATCCTCAGCTTCATAATCCTCATACTCTTCGTAATCTTCCTTATTTGGATCATCCTCCGACCAACCAAACCCCGTTTCATCCTCCAAGATGCAACTGTCTTCGCCTTCAACCTCTCCTCCACCGGCGAAACACCATCCTCAACCACCCCTACACCCAACACCATAACCCTCACAATTCAAGTCACTCTTTCATCCTTCAATCCAAACTCAAAAATAGGCATTTACTATCACAAACTTGACGCATACGCTTCCTATAGAGGACAACAAATCTCTTTAGCCACTGAACTTCCACAAACTTATCAAGGCCACCGCGACGTCACGGTTTGGTCACCGATACTATATGGCGCGGCTGTTCCGGTTTCGCCTTACTTGTCGGAGATTCTAAGGCAAGATCAAACTTCAGGAGGAGTGTTGGTCAACGTTAAAGTCAACGGTAGGGTTAAGTGGAAAGTGGGGACTTGGGTTTCTGGAAGGTACCATATTGATGTGAATTGTCCGGCGTTTATAAAGGTCGCCGGTGATAAGGGTGATGACGGGTTCGGAGTTTCTGCTCCGGCGGTGAAGTTTCAGTTTTTGCAAAGTTGTGTTGTTGATGTTTAATTAATGTTTAAGCAAAGTAATAATTAGTTTTTATTACTACTACTATGGTTCTATTGCTTTTGATTATTAGTCTCAATCTCAAGCACCCTTTTTTAAAAATGTTCTTTTTTGTTTTTCACTTTTCTTTATTGGATTTACTTTTTGGGAAGTTTCGTTCAGCTTTTTATATATGGAAAAAAGTTACATGCACATAACTTTTGTTCCGCGCGATTCCTCATGGAATAAAAAATCACCTTATAATTAATTAACTTCTGGTCATAGTAGGGTTAAAATTTAAAATTTTAGTATTTGTATTTTGTCACTCATATTTATGTACTTAAGGAGTAGGGATTGAAATTTGAATTTTATTATTTACAATTTTTCATGCATATTCATGTACTTAATTATTAGTAAAAAAAGTACTTACTTATGATTTCAACCAAATCTTACACTGTGATCTTTTAGGATATAAGGAATTTGTCTCAGTAAGTACAACTGATGGTACTCGACAAAAGTCACGAAGTGGGCGGATCTAGGCGTCTAGCACTGTGCTACTTAAGAAAAAACAGAATGCATGCATTTTTTATTTATTTAAACATGCTTGATTAATTTATGTTTATTCTTACACTTGCTTAATTAATTAATTGTTGATCGTGAGTAGTTCCATTTTTTTTTTCTTTTAGAAAGACTACTTTTGTTGTATGGTAATTTTTTTTTTATGGATGATCCTTTTGTGGAATTAGGTGCATCTATCTATCTATCCAAATATAAAATGGAAAGGGTGTGGAAGTTAATTGAAAATGATAGTTTTGATTGTCCAAATATGCTTATACTTATTGAGAACGTATGATGGCATTTCTCATGAATAAATATATTGTAATTAAGGAGTTTTTCTTGTACTAAAAAATAAGAAGTATTTCTTTTGATTCCTTAATCAATGACATAATCACATCTATTAACGCTTTAAATTGGATTTGTCAATGAGAATTCACATGTCCACCGAGGCCGGATCCTCTCCATTTGAAGAGAAAACGGCAATCTCAATTTTCATTCATATCTAACAGTCGTGTGGGAAAAAAACTTATCAAAGGCTCATATTAACTTTTTAATATTATTAATAAAAAATTAAAAAGAAAACAAAAAGGTTCCATTCCACTGTCTTTATCGAGTCGAATATTCCATACTTGTGTCGTTCACTGATGGCAACTACACAACAATGTTGTCACTCACTTCAGCTTAGGGGTGTTTGTGGTGCGGTTTGGTTCGATTTAAGGTGAAAGTCATCCGAAAGGCAAGATAAAAAAGTATACGGCTTGGTTTGGTTGACTTTTAAAATAAAAATCAAACCGATGTGGTTTGAGTTGGTTCGGTTGTTGCAGTTTTTTGCGAGACAATATGGTTTTTTGTTTCCAACATTAAAATCAAGTTAAAAAAGCTAAAAACAACTTATTTTCAATAATGATTCAAATTTGATCCAACATTAAAATTTTATTTTGACCCAACAATGTTCCCATCAACACATGGATCAAAATAGGCTTAATTGCATGTTTGGTTACATGTTTATTTTAGGTTTTAAGTTGGTCTCATAAGTTTTGAACGTTTCAAGTTAGTCAAAAGCGTTAACAATGTTGGAATAAGTTCGTTTCTTCCGTTAGTTAGTCGTTAGAATTGGACACTTGGTAAATGGAGTGCACGCGTGGACGCCAATTTGGATATTAGAAAAAAAATTGCCACATAGTTAGTTTAATTAAAAAAAAAAAGAAATATAACTAATAAAATTCTAGAATCATCATCATAATTCTCTCAAATCACCATAATCTTAAGCGTCTCCATCTTTAACTTCATCATCATTTTTTTTTCACGATCTTTATCATTATAAATGTCATCTTCATCATTATCTTCACCATCTTTAATCTTTTCAATCTCACAAAATTCTGGGTTCACAAAAACGTTGTGAAAGGCGTTGTGAAAGAATACACAAATCTAACCAGTAAGGCACTCGTACATTCGCAGTTGTTACTTTCATTTTTACACATGAGAAATGATATTTGTATAATCATTTTTTGACAACTTTTGAACAATTCTCTCTTATACTCACATGATGTTCTCATTCTCTCTACTCTTTTTTCCTTTTCTATTGTTTTTGACCAATAAAAAAAGAGAAAAAGAAGGTTATTGCAAAAGTCCTCATCAAATAGTTGTACAAATATCATAATTCTTTACAGATTTGTGCAAATCTAAGAGACAAAACAAAAATGGAATATATAAAAGATTGGACCAAGAGAAATAAAATATCAAGAAAATAATTGATGTTTATGATGTTCCTCGTCTAAGTTTAAAGATGAATATGCTAAAATTTATAATATCTAAAAAAAAATAATGGAATTTTTTTATAATTTATGTGGTCATATTGAAGGGAAAAAATCAATTATTTAATAGATAATAGATATATAATGCATAAATGAAATATGGGTTATAATTTAAAATTACTTTACATTTTTAACATATATAATATCAATTTTCACATGACATGTATGACAACTAATAGTCATCTTTAATATATGAAAAATGGATGAGAATGAATTCATGTGATACAATATCAAATAAAAGTGGTTGTAAAATAAATCTTTAACATATTCATGAAGAATGAGTTTAATTAAAAGTAATAAAAACATACACAATTATTTTATCTAATATCAAAAATGATTTAAAAAAGCAAAACTAAGATTAAATTGTATTTTTTTTATTTCCTTATTTAAAATTGAGAAATGCTAGGGACACACTCCCTAACACACCCTTTTAACACACACCAACGAAAATCAGCTTTGTCATCCATTCTTTACCTGCTACAGGTTTCATTTTGGTGGTCATTTATTTTATATTTTTATTATTATCAATTTTAACTTTTCATCTTCGAACTCAACCTCCCCTCAAAATGAAATCTTCAAACTCAACCTCCCATCAAAGATTGTCCATTCATGCTTCTCATAAATAAAAAAATTGAACCTGTTGTTCTTACCAAAATTAAACCGAAGGGAAAATAAATGGAAGTTTTGCTTTTCATGTTTCTCTTCTGTTGAGAATGAAGTTGTTGTTGCACAAAGATGACTAATAATTACTTTCCACTATAATCTCAAAAGCCAAAATAGATCCCGACAGCAGCATGAGAAACACAATCCTTTAATTCAGTGTACCCAGATTATCAATCTCATAAAAAAAACTAAACAAGATCTGGAAAACTTTGCAACAAAAATGGAACCTAACTAAAAATATCAAAATTAAATCCAACTCATGAGAAGATTAACGGCCGTCGGACTTGCAACAGAGATGATATGGTGGAGGTTAACTGTGACGAACCTGGAGACAGTGGTGGTTAACGGTGACGAACCTAGTGACAAAGATGATGAGCTTGGGCGATACAAATTAGAAGAAGCCATGGGAAGATTGCAAGGAAAGGAGTTGTGTATAGATTTTTTTGGGTAGTGATCTCTGATTTTTTTTTTTTTTTTTGTAGTTAGCCGCGTTCAAATTGGAGAGGAGAAGAAGTAGTTGACATATTGAAAGAGAAAAAAAACTTGTTGTTGAGAAACTTATAATTCCGGGGAATAGGTAAAAAAATAAAATAATTGGATTAAGTGGCTAAATTTTATTGGTGTGTGTTAAAAGAGTGTGTTAGGGAGTGTGTTCCTAGCATTTCTCTTTAAAATTTGAAACATTAAAATTTCTAAATTATAGTAATACTCTCAATTTTTTTAGTTAAATCAACATAAAATTCTCAATTAGGCGTATCACAGCTTGTTATTTTATTGGAACAATTTATTTTAGGAAAATTCTATGGTGAAGTCGTGAAAATGACTTTTCTGATGAAGTTAACACTATAACATCAAAAGTATAGTGTGTAACACCCCACTGTTTGTACAGTGGCATCAAAAGTTCAGTCTCCATAGTATCATCAATTCATCATATTAACAAGACTACACTTAATCTAATTTTATCTTACCTTGTTTTAAGTGTAACACCTCACAAAGTGTAACACTTAAGACTATCACATAATATCATCAAACCTGTTTGTATGTTAAAGATGTCAACGATAAAATAGTTTCTGTAAGTCCAAGATATTGCAAGCATTACTAGATGAATTACTATTGATCATTAATAAGTAATCAACAATTTAAAAATGAATCAAACATTAAAATCAAAATTAACTTTTTCAAAAAAGTCAGTTTTCTGACTGCACCGTAGAAACTCCCTTTATTTTAAGGTTGGCTGGAACAATTTTTTATAAGTTGTACTTTCCTTGACTAGAGACAGATGAAAAAATCCATCGTATCAGGAGCGAAAAAATATTTAAGGCTTAAACGTAAGAATCGACAATAGTCCAATCAAAAGATCAACGGTACCCTAAGTTTGTTAGAAGATCTACACAACTATTAGATTCTCGATAAATATGAGATTCTTGCATAGTTCAGTCTTGGAGGTTGATAGAATGAAGAATATCATCTACAATTGGTTAGAGAGGAGCAATGGATATTTTTTTTACTAGGCTAACAACATCTAAAAATCAATAGATAAATTTTTAGCGAGGTTCAAGCCAAAGGTTGAGATCCATACATCTCAACAGAGATGACAATAGAGGTTCCTAGGTTGAAATGGAATCCCCAAATGGAAAGGATCGTGGATGCAAATATGGAGGAAGCTTCTATAAATAGGTAGCCTTTGGGGCCTTTTGATTTTTTTATTTGTGGGCTTGCATGAATGTGAGCTTTTTAATCTTGTGAATTTTCAAACCTCTTTACTATGTGGGCTTGGGCCTAAACTTCAAAGCCCCATGATATTGACACCTCTAATAGGTATCAAGGATTTGGGAATGAACCTACATGTTAAAGATTTTATAATTACACAATGAAATAAAACTAAAGAACATGGGAAATAAAATTTAATTGTAATTTCAAACAAACTCATCAACCGAAACAAATTGATTAGTTTGATTTAGTTCATTTTTTGAAAAACAGTAAAAACCAAACCAAACCGAATTTTTGATTGAAAACTGATCCAAACTGAATTGTTACACACCTATTTCCACCAAGTGCATGCCACGTAAAAACTGTTCATCACATGAGTGACATAAACGAAGAAGGTCCATCGTTGTGGCTAAGTAAACAAAATATGGATTAGATTGATCCAAAATTGATTTGGAAGAGCTTGCAACAGTTGCATTGTTGCAAGGGGAAATAGATTTCGAATGAGCGCGCACTCATATTGAGAAGCTCATAACACTAAATGAAGAAATAACAAAATCACAAGAAACAACCTAGAGAAATATGAGAAAATGATTCTTGTTTTGAAAAACAAGTTAGTTCTAACAATATATAGGCAAGAAGAGAGGTGCAAGCTAAGCTTATACAGGAACATATAAGCTATAGATTCCTAACTATTTTTACACCCAATTTTCTCCCACAATTTTTTCTCTTTGCTCTTAATTCATTTTACACTCGATTTACTTTCATAATTTAACCTCACAATCTCATCTATTTAGTCTTCATCAAACAGAATTGTACTTTTTCTATCCCTTTCATTTTAATACAACTAAACATACTTAAGTTGTAATACACTAAATGTAAATAAAATATTTAGTAAAATAAATTGTAAATAAAATATTGATTTCAATTTGTGAGATTTGTCTTGCAACAATGTTTTTTTTTAAGTAGCTAAAATGAAATTATATTACCAAAGGATCAAGACTACCTAACACAAGGTGTGCAAGAAAAAAAAGGCTAAATCAAAAGGTTACAAAGTCAAGGTAATAGAACATGCAAAAAAAGAGAAAATTAAAATCACATACTAAGTGATAGCTGATAAGTGTCAAAAAGGAGTTATATAGACTATATATTTTATGCACTTTGATTACTTAGTTTGCAAGTTATCCTGCAAAAAGCTCACAAATACTGAAGAATCATTTAATTATGCTTTTCACATCTAATGCCAACTCTTTGTATTTAGCTGTCCTTATTCTTACTATGCCTCTCTAAGCATCATCCATCAAACTTCCTACATAGAAGCTCCGCAGCAAAATTCAATAGTAGAAAGAAAATGCAAACATACCATGAATGTCACTCGTAGTATTCTCTTTCACTCGCATTTACCTACCTTATTATTTCTTGTACGTTTAGGGGGTGAATTGATATTTAATCGGTTATTCAATTAATTACTCCACCGTTTTGCTATAGTCGATCTATTTGACGATCATATAGGTAGTACTTCCTCCGATCTTAAATATAAGTAAAAAATTAAATATATTTGATTTAAATTTGGACCAAATACATTTGATTTTTTACTTACATTTAAGACCAAATGAAATATTAAATAGATGACAACTTGAAAAATATAATTTTTTGAGGAAAAACTTGAAAAATATAATTAAAATTGCCTTTAAAATTGAAAGTAAATGTTATTTTGGACAAAATTTTATATGAAAATGCTTCATTTGTTCCTTTTTAATTGTCATATTTATAGAAAACTTATGTTTCTATTCATTTGTCACTTTTAAAGTTCAATGCACCATTACTTGTTGTTTTGTCAATATTAATTTAATGGCTTAATTGCAGTTTTAGCTCTCTAATTTTTCTAAAGTTGCGATTTTGGCCCCCTAAGAAAAAAACTACAAAACAGCCCCCTAAGTTTTGCAACTGTTGCAGTTTTGGCCCCCAAGGCTGATATTGACTCGGTCTACGCTAACGTGGCGCCCTAAGTGAGGTGCCACGTGTTATTTTTTTTAATTTTTTTTTTGCCTTGGGGGGCCAAAACTGCTACAGTTGCAAAACTTAGGGGGCTGTTTTGTAGTTTTTTTTTTAGGGGGGCAAAATCGCATCTTTGAGAAAGTTAGGGGGCTAAAACTGCAATTAAGCCAAATTTAATACATAAAGATAAAATATTAAATGATAAAAACTATTATAGAAAGAAAGAAAAAATATATAATTGTATAAAAAATAATAATACTATCTACCAAAAATTAAATAAATAAAATTAAGTGATTGGGCTCAAATCAAGTGATTTGATTCATGCGATTAATGAATCTTATATAAAGATAAGTCATTCCAGAAAATTTGAATTTAAACTTGATTCATGTGGGAAATAATTCTTATTCGATGCATAAAAATAAAATAAGACAATTAAAAAAAACCGAGAAATAGTGAACCAAATCATCATAGGACAGAAAGAAAAGAATTCAAACTTGACATTCATGTGAATTCACTTATAGTCAAATTAATTAATCGATGTTAGGTATAGTGAGTAATTTGAGTACTTGTACTAGTGTATAGTGTAGTAGGAAGGAATCTATAGCTTATGTTAATGTTACGTATGAATTGTTAGCGGTGCCGGTGCAGCGCAGCTTAACTTAACTATTTGTGTGCGGGCATTTACTTTGTTTGGATTTCTTCTACGGTATGAGTTTCGTGTCTTTTTCTTCTTATTTTCACTCGATTCTATCATAAATGGTCTATTCATGACAATTACCGTACATTATCGTAATTTTTGGTGTTGATTAGGGGTGGTAAAAATACGTTTGCCCACGGTACCCGTGGGTAAAACCAATCATGGCATGAGGTGGATAGATAAACGGGTATCCACGGATATCATAAACGGGTACCTATACCCGATAATAAATTAAGAAATTACTAAAATATCTTTATATATCTTATCTTATTACTTAAAGTGGTTACCTTATTGAAGAAAATTTTACCGTCCACTTAAGATTTTTTATTAATAACCTATTTTTATTTTAATTCATCTTATTAAGTTCACTGTTTTCACATCATTAAACATATATTATAGATTACGTAAGAATCATGAATTTTCTATGGATTATGTATGATTTATGAACTTTTAAATGGATTATGTATGGATGTTTAAAAGTTGAAGTTTTTTGGTAATAAAAAAAAAATTTAAAAATCCATGGGTACCCATGAATACCTCAATATTCGCGGGTACCCGCATAGTGGGTACCCACGAAGATACAGGCGGACACGGGTATCATATTTATCCAACGAGGCGGGGACGAATATCATACTATCTATACCCATGGGTACTCATTGACGTCGGCGAATTAAAATAATTTTTTTATAGAATCTATTTTTTATTACTCATAATAGTGATTTTTTTAATATACTAAATTAGTTCACCTAAATTTGCATTGTGGAGAATCGAATCTGAGACCTTGAGAATGAGCACACTCATATGTCACAAGTCAATACCATTAGATCAATCCAATTGAATTATTTATAATAGTGAATATTATTTACAATAAAATGTAAAAAAAAACTAGTATAATGCTTAATAAGAAAAACATCATCTATTATACTAGTATATCTCTTTATCAACTATTATTCCCACAGTATTATTTTTCTTCGCATCTTGTGTGTTAGATTTTTGTTGCTAGATTATTAAAAATAAAAAAATACATTAGCTCAATTGGTAGCTATCATCGGAAATTTATGTCGGGTTGGGGTTCGAACCCCCACTTCTCCACACGTAATGTGTATGAATCTAACTACTAGGCTATTTGACAAAAAAAAACATTAAAGGAGCAAAGTTCAGATTTTAACGTAAGAGATGTGATGAATGTAATTCAAACTTCTCTTACGGGAGGGGAGAACAATTTTTTTCTAATATGTTTTGCATAAGAGGGGAGGGTATATATTTTAACGTAATAGTGGAGTGGAGTGTAATTCAAATATCTTTCGGGAAATGAGAATGCAACTTACTCTAAAAATAATCATTAGTTATTAATTTCAAAAAAAAAAAGTACCAAAACACTCCAATTTGTCAATATGCCATATAAACAAAAATCTATTTATATATCTGACACAAATTCAAAAAAATATTTATAAACAAAAAAGTTAATTATATTTATCAAGTGTTAATATATTTATCATCATAACAAATTTAAAATGTAAATATTATTTTTGAGAATGATGCATATAGTGTTAATTAGATCATATTATTAGAAAAAATAATTAATATTGAATTAACAAAAATTCATTTTGACATAATTTTTACAAATAAATAACTATTTTGATACAGAGAACATTTTTTTAGGTTTTTGACATATACTTCCTTCGAACTAATATATAATAAAATTTTTATTTTTTTTTCAAATTAATTGAATAATTTATTTTGAGCAAGCTAAAATAAATTATAATATCAAACCAAGAAGTCTTATGCACAAGATATACCTACGAAGACAAATGAAAGTTACAATACAAAGTTAATTGAATAATTAATGTATCTGATTTATAATATAGATTAAATACATCAGTTATCTAATAAACCTAACAAACAACTTCCGCATGAAATCAAAATTCAATTTTTTGGTGGCTAAATGCAAAGTGTCACAATTGCTTTTACCTATCAATTGTGTTGGCTAAACCATTTACTTTGTTTGAGAATCTTTTTGTAATAGGGTTGTCTTTTGCCATTAGTATTCTCAAACTCTTGATGTAACTTGATTTTTACTGGTTATCTGACACTCCTTGTGCTTGAAATTCTAGATCGGTGATTTATAATATTTCATTTTAGCTTCTTGAAAAAAATCCAATAAACCTAACAAAATAATTTTTGCTTATTCATAATTAGTAAGATGAAATGAGAGAAAAGAGTACAAATCTTATTAATTGTGTACAAGAAGTACAATGAGTAGCTAATTTACTTATAATCTAGCTAGTACTGCACTAAGATAACTTGTACTAGAAGTTATTCAACTAAACTTGTACAAGAAGTACAATGAGTAGTTAATTTACTCATGGTGTAATAATAAGAACAAGGGTTTTATTAATGAGTGCCCTAAAATTTTCCAATTAAGAAATTATTCTTTAAAAATGTTTAACACTTCAATTTTCGATGCATTGAATGCACAATTTTTCATAAAAATTTATTATTTAAAGTCCTTAAAGAGTGTCTTTAGGGCACTCGTTAACATTTCCCTAAGAAGAATGGAGTACCTTATTTTAGAGTTTTTTTTACCGAAACTTATTTTAATTTGATATGTATAGAGAGTGAGACTTTATTCCTTATGGAAAAAAAATTAAGACGAGGGTACGATGTTTTTTGTGGGTGAAGTAACATAATAACAGGATTTTACATATTTTAAATGTGAAGAAGTGAGGTGTCCAGGATTTGAACGTTAAAATCACGAAGACAAAGAAACGGTGTTCTAATTTAAGACGGATGAATTTTCGGTTCACAAAATATTTGCAAAGAAATTTACATTTTCTTCCACTAAAGAAGATTGATGAAGCTCAAACACGGAACCTTCGTATCATTTTTTTACCATTAGATAAACTTTGAAGTTATATACATAATTACATACACTTATTTTTCACATTATTTTTAACCACGTTTATATTCTGTTATCTTTCCCTACCTAACGAGGCCAATATTCTATTCAAAATGAGGTCAATATTTAACGACAAGAATAGACCAATATTAATTAAACAACGCATTTGTGCACATGCCAACCAACAATTTTTAATTTCTACAAAACCCCACTTCTGCAGCCTAGCTAAAGTTGAAATTGCCATTAAAGATAATAAATTTTCTTCTCCGTATTACACTCTTAAAAAAAAAACTTACATTACTTGGTACGTATCATCCTCAAACATCACACATTAACATTGCTATATATTGGTGTGTTTATGTCCCTGTGAATTCTGCTCTGTAATCAAGCATATACTACTGCTCTAACAATTCCCAAAGTTTTCGTTGGTTTAGATATTCTGGCGTTACCCTCTTACTCCGTGGATCTTTTCATAAGGTATATATTCTCGTATTTACTTCTACAAATTTTGTCTATATTTACGTTTTTTATAATGTTGTTTCCTCATATGCTAATCAAATCAAATTGATAAATAATAGTTGATAATGACAAAAGTATATTCCCTAAAAAAAAAATGACAAAAGTATATGGTGTTTTGCTAAAAAAAAAAAGTATATAGTGTTGACTTAATTACCTTTTTGTCCATTAATTTATCCTGAGGTTCAAATTGATGATCCCTTAATATTAAAAAATATCACTTTGATTCTTTAAATTTATTCAAATATAGGAATTAGTCATAATACCATATGTTGTGATATCTATTTTAGTCTTTTTTTCTCACACATATTTGAGGGACTAAAATTATACTATATACTTACATATTACAAAAACTAATTCTAATGTAGTTAAATTTTGTACGGACTAAAACATAACAACATGAACCAAAAACAAAAAGCGATATATTCACTAGGACAACATTAAAAATATGAAATATGTTTACAGTGGCTCAAAGCAAATACATAGTATGATTATTTTTTTGACCCTATACATAGTATTTTTTTTTTGAAGAATACATAGTATTTTTTTTAAAACACGCATTATTTTATTTTTTTATTTTTATTTTTTTTCCATTTTGGAGTGTGTCTAAATGATGTATGTTCGATGTGTATGAATTACAACACCAATAAAGACAACCTGTTTCTAGCTGTCTAGGTTTTTTTCTGGATAAATTCTTAGATATCTTGGAGTTTGGTTGAATTTTGGTACCTTATAGGCAAAATTTGTTTAGAATTTGAATTTATTTTAAAATAATAAATTCAAAAGAAAATTTAATGTGACATTGATTCATTGAATGAGGGATATATAACCAACAAAACTACATGAATACCATTGTATTCACCTTTACTTTTCTTCTTCTTATAACTAGATCCACACACATCTCTAGAGTAACAATTATATATTTTGCTTGAAAATTAAGGCAGGGGTAACTTGACATCTACACATAATGAGCAAAAGAAAGAGCCGAGGGTTGGAATTGAGGCATCCATCACCAGAAGAATCGAAATCATCATCAACAGATAACTTGCCGGGGTTAGTGTCACCATGTTCATCCTCGTCTTCAATATCATATTCATCAAAGATTACTGTTCATGATCAAGGAGCCTCGACGGAGACAAAAGAAGATAATGTAGTGCAGTATGCAAACGCAGTTACAAAGGAGATGGTTCTTGTTGGTTGTCCTAAATGTTACATGTACGTTATGTCATCAGAAGTTGAACCAAAGTGTCCCAAGTGCAAAACTACTGTTTTTCTTGATCTTTTCAGAGAGGAAGATTAATACCGATCCACAATTAAGATAAGAATGAAGTAATGAACACAATTGTGTGTTAATTAGTATGGTTGAAAATTCAAGTATTTTGGAGGGGATCGGGGGATTTTGTGTTACTGTTTTTATAATCTGATATTGGTTCAAATAATGCCGCATGTTGAAAATGAATTTACATGAGATGCATTTTTGTGTAATATTCAATACTACGTCTATCTTTTCCTTGATAGAAACTATCAAATTTTAATAATATATTGTTGATCTTACCTATTAAATTTTTGAAAATACTCAGTTATATATATAGTTAAGGTTATTTGTGAGTCTGTCTTCCCAAAAGTCACTTAGTTGAGAGTTTCTCTCTTCAACCTAGAGAAAACTCAGTTTTAGACCCGGCACCAGAGAAGAAAGGTTATTCTTGTGAGATTGGGAGGCTTGTTGCGTTGGGAGATAAGTAATATTAGTTCGGACGGGGAGGATTGTGTTGATTAATCCGGTGGTTAGTGCAATTCCAATTTTTTTTTTATCTCTTTTCTTAAAATGCCTACCAACTACCAAGGTATGGAAGGAGGTTGTTAAAATTCAAAGGGAGTTTTTGTGGGGCGGTCTAAACAAAAGGAGGAAGATCGGTTGAGTTAGTTGGAATGAGGTGTGTAAACATAAAAGCGAAGGTGGTTTAAGGGTGAGAGAGATAGAGTGGTGAATGTTAGTCTTTTAGCTAAATGGGGGCGGAAGTTATTAGGTAAGGAAGAGGAGTTGTCGAAGGAGGTGTTCGTGGCAAAATACGAGGGTCATATTGTGGGAAAGGCGGGCTTTAAGGTTGGCGAGGAGGAACCACGGTCATCCTCGTTGTGGTGGAAAGATATTTGCCAAATTGGAAAGGATACTAACTGGTCTGCTAGTGCAGTTTCTAAGAAGTTGCCTCTTTTTGGAACGATAGTTGGTTTGGGAACGTACCTCTTTGTCCACATGCCAAACAAGCATTTTTAATTTCTACAAAACCCCACTTCTGCAGCATAGTTAAAGTTGAAATTGCCATTAAAAGGCAATAAATTTCTTCTCCGTATTACACTATTTAATCCTCTATTACTTGTACGTATCATCGCCAACAATCACACATTAACATTGCTATATATTGGTACGTTTTTTATAATGTTTTTTTGAAAGAAATAGTGTTGATAATGACAAAAGTATATAGTGTTGACTTTTTTTTAAGGAAGAAAGTATATAGTGTTGACTTATTGCCTTTTTTTTTCTTCCAAATCCTAAGATTTATATGATCCTTTTTCTTCCCTAAATTAGGGACATCACATTTGCCCATTAACAGTTGTTTGTATCTGCCACTGTGGTATTGTAGAACTGGTTCTTGCATTTGAAATAAATATCATCCTTTGTTTTAGTAGTCAATACAAAAAAAATTGATGAAGCAAGAAAGAATAAAGAAGAAAGGCTTGAAGGAGACCAAGGACAAGCATTAGTATTTGTTACTTTTTAGTGGCACTCCCATGTTATGATCATGGATTAGATGCTATGAAGTAATGCTTCCTTCTAGAATTTTTTTAAACATATTCTCGGTCTACAATCATTAGGTTAGAGTTACAAATGAAGACAAAACATAAAATATGTAAGTTCTGAGGTTCAACCACCGGCAAAAAAAAAAAAGAGTTACAAATGAAGTTGGGGTGAGTTGGTTTAAAGTACATTCATGTGTCTTCTTTTCTAATTTAATGTACTAATTGGTGTAAATTATAAAAAGTATTTTTCGTAAAATTTTAATTTTGATTAAAAATATTGATATAAATACTTGTGAGTGTAACAGATCACGTTTTATTGTTTTAATGACATCAAAAATATGGCAAATATAAATAAGTTTTTCAATGACACCAACAATATAATATTATGGTTTTAATTTAATTTAATTTAATTTAATTTCTCTAAATCAACAGTAAATTTGTTTAAGGGTATTTTTTTTATCAAAGAAAAAAATCGGCCCAAAATTTGCATGTCCTTTATATTGTTATAGAATAATTTAAATTCTTCAATAACACCAACAATACAACATATTGTTTCGAATTTAATTTAACATTCCAATATCAATGAAGAATTTGTTTAAGGGTATTTTTGACCAAAATAAAAATCTAGACCAAAAAAGTGTATCTCGTTTATTTATCCTTATTATAAATATAAGAGAATTCTAAAAAATAATTATATAAGAGAAAAGGGAACAAAATGTCAATTTTTTTTTTAACAAGTCAAAAGGGAGAGAACACTAACAAAAAAGCATTCTCTCTAGCACAAGGCGTACCAAAAAATAACACTAGAGTTTAAACAACAATCTCCATCATAATAGCTACCGGCAAAAAAACAAAAGGTAATTTAATCAATACAAGACAAACAAAAGGAGAAAGTCACCAATTATGATAGTTGAAAACAAAATCAGCATATTTTGCCTTCAGCCATAAGCAAGAAAGTAACCTAATTTTAACCAAAAGGTGATGAGAACAGGTTGTTTTATTTTTGAAAATCTTGCTATTCCTTTCATTCCAAATTACTCACGCACAAGAGAGTCAGACAAAGTTCATCATGGATCGTCGGGCTTTAGAAACACTTGTTGAATAACTAAATTGAAAGAAATGGTCTGAAATCCCAAAAGGATCTACCGAAGAAATCCCAAGCCAATTCTGTAAAAGATGCCAAACAGAGTTGAAGACATTACAACCCAAAAACAAATGATTTGCTAATTTAATGTTACCGCAACAAGTAACACATAATTGAGCATCATAAGGAATTACTCCTTGTCTAAACAAATTGTCCTTGGTTGGCAACCTATTACGAAAAAGATGCCAAACAAACAAAGATACCTTCAAAGGAACATCTTTATGCCAAATAAAATCATAAACTTGAGTAAAATGTTGCGGTTTCTAGACAATGAAAAAATTGTAAACACCACTAATAGTATAGCCTACGTTGGAGAGCTGCCAAAGCCACATGTCGTCCTCAGTATCTTACAAAATCACATTGTCAAGCAAATCCTTACACTCTCCTAACAACTCCTCCTCACAGGCCAACAACCGATGACGCTATTTCCAAGTGTGGGTACCCTCCCCCAACCATAACCAAAACAACTCTGCCACAGACATTCACTGCTTCTCTGATAAATCAAACAACCTTCTAAATCTATCACGAAAAGTAACATCCCTTAACCATGTACTTGTCCAAAAAAAAAAAGTATCGACACTATTACCCACATTCCTCGTAACATTCTGAAAAAACCAAATTCCCCCGCGCTAAGCTAACTCCTCCTAATATCAAATATTGAATAAACAAAAGAATCATGAATTTTTTATTGCTTTGAATCAATAAATTAATCAAGACTGTAATATAAAATTTCAATTTAAATGCATCGCACTTTTATTTTTTTGGAAAGTACAAATACATCTCTTACTCTTAGAAGAACTAATGACTAGCATGCACACTCATCAAGGTGCTCATATATTCCTCGTCTCAATAAAAACAATGAAATTTATGTGACTATTAAAAAAATATTTAATTGGATAGAAATTGATAAATTTTTATATAAAATATGTTAAATAAGGATAAAGTTAGAAGAAAAAATGATACACTAAAATTTGGTCCATGGAATATGCTATTTTTATTTTTTATTCCTTGTTAATTTTTAGGCTTAAATATGCAAAACGTCCATGTAATTTCGCGTGTTTTTGCAAATCGTCCCTGTATCTTTTTTTGTTTCAAAAACATCCTTGTAAGTTGTTAACCGTTTGCAATTCGTCCCTCCCGTTACAAAAATGTTGTGGTGGCAGACGGAGACACACGTGGCGAAGTGTGAGTTGGCAAAAGCTTGCTTATGTGTCAAGAGAGATGATGAGTGGCTAGAAACAGGGACCAAAAACAAAAACGCAAAAGTGCGTAGGGATGAAATTAAAAAAT